>ERZ773248.2135-NODE-2135-length-12865-cov-12.931928_pt1 | contig 12865 bp, 15 predicted proteins | sample MGYA00580518_ERZ773248 | MGnify/ENA primary metagenome ERZ773248 (study PRJEB29015, sample SAMEA2737762) | human gut metagenome | biome: human gut; feature: human-associated habitat; material: faeces | place: China | collected 2012 ...
TCAAGTTTATGCTTTATTAACGAGAAGTTTTCTATAGGGGTGCTGAGTAGTTACCATCGTATTATTCTTATTGATGTTGCTATTTGTTTCTAAAAAGAGAAGACTTTATGTGTTTTCTCCGATAGTTATTGTCTATTTGAATTTTTTGGGATCAGATGTCCTACCTTTTTTGATGGCATCTAAAAGTGATGTCCCTAAAAATCTTTATTATGTTGTCTTTTCTGCTTGCATTGTTAATATAATATTCATGATTATTTATAGAAAGGATTTCTTTAGAAAAGTATCTATAAATAATATAGAATGTTCTCAAAAAGTAATAAAAAATAGGCATTTATTAGTTAAGATATTTGCTTTTCTATTACTTGTTGCAGGAATAACTACTGGCATAATTTCAATGTTATTAAATGGAGAAGATGTTGAAGATTACCGCATGACTTCTGATGTAGGAATGGGCTTTATTAGAATTATACCTGCCTTAGGAATTCCAATCCTTTTGTTGATTGATTATTTTACTGAAAATAGTTTTAAAAAAAAGAAAATAATCATCATCACTGTATTGTGTGCTTTCTTACTTTTTGTTACTACGGCGGCTCGTAATTCGATATTGGCTTATATTGGAGTTTTCTTAATTTGGTTCTGTATAAAAAAACGCACTTTGAAATGGTGGGAGTATATTGGTATTTATTATGTAGCTCAACCTGTTGTTGGAACATTCTTGCAATTGCTTCGTGGTGGTAGGTTAGGGCAAGGAACAGAATTGTTTGATAATTTTTTAGGATATCAAAATATGATTTTTTCTGCAAACACTATAAAATTAATGACAGCTATTAATGAGCATAATTTGTTATATGGAGAATCGTATTTTTATTCGTTGGTTAAAGTCGTTCCTAGATTCTTGTGGCCTGACAAACCTCTTGCAATAGATTATACATACAAAAAACTTGTGGGATATGATTTTGATGGTGGAGGTATATTTACAACAATAGTAAATGAACTATATATGAATTTTGGACATTATTATGTCGCCTTTTATGCTCTATTTCTTTTTGTTGTACATAGCTTATATAGAAAGTTGTTGAAAGCGAATGTTTCTACGTACAATAAGGTGCTAATCTGTATATTTATGATGTTGTATATTCATCCACGTACTTTAATAGAGTCTACAGAGACGCTTGTGCTCTTTTTGATTGTTTGTTATTGTTTTAATAAAAAATGGAAGGTATTCTAAGACTTAAAGTTTTGTTTGTTTCTAGCGAGTTTGCTCCTGGGATGATTCCTTTTGCTACAACTGTGATTAACACTTTAGCGGAAGATAGGAGATTTGAAGTACATGCTATATGTGTAAACTCTGAAAAATGTGGATATAGTGGTCTTATTAGCAAGAATGCTAATCCTTTTTTTGTTGATTATCCTCAAAATAAAGTTGCAAAGCTGATTTATAAGTTTTGGCCTTTTCGTATTATAAATGCAATAGAGAAAGCTAGAAAAACTTTAAAGCCAGATGTCGTTCATTTTTTAACAGGTGATTTTACATTGGCTTCCTATGTTGTCTTGAAGCACGATGATACATTTTATTATACAGTGCATGATTTGCATCCTCATGAAGTTAAGACTAGTTCGCTACTTGATGCTATAATTTTTAAAGATATAATTTGGGGGTATCGAAAATGTAGAGAATCAATCAGTAATTTGACAACTTCTTCATGGTCTCAACTGATGGAGTTACAGAAGATATATCAAAGTAAGAAATGTAAGTATACATCTTTCCCAACTTTAGTTACACAGGAAATACAAAACGGTAAAAAAGTTCCAATAGAATTAAATGGTGTAGATGATTATATTCTGTTTTTTGGCTCAGTGAATGAATATAAGGGGGTAAACTTGTTAATAGAAGCTTTTGAAAAATCAAAGTTGTCTGATAACACGAAATTAGTGATTGCGGGAAAAGGATTAGATTACAATATTCATTCTAAGAATGTGATAAGGCTGAATCGTTTTGTTGATGATGACGAAGTCGCATCTCTTTTCAATCAAGCAAGTATAGTCGTTTATCCATATATATCAGCAACTATGTCTGGTGTTTTGTCAATTGCTTATTATTTTAACAAGTTGGTTCTTACTTCCGATATTCCATTCTTTAAAGACAATGCTACTGATAGTGTTTCTTTCGTTAAGGTTGGTGATGTAGAGGATTTGCAATTGAAAATGGAGGATATGCTGACTCATAAAAAAAGTTATCAGCCCGATAAAACAAGCTACTGTCGAATCTATAGTGCATTGGCATTGGCTGACAGTTATTGGAAATTATATAATGATGAAGTATGATATATTTATTATTTGACAATCCTGGAGATATAGGAAAAGTCTCTTTCATATCACAATTGATTCAAGATGAGGTGAAGGAAATCTGTTCTCCTAAGTCTAAGAGATTGATTGTTGGGTGGCTGAAAGGGTGTATAAACGTTTTGAATATTTCTCACCAAGGTGATACCATCGTATGTTGGTATGATTTTCAAGCCATCTTATGTTATTGGCTATGTAGGTTTACCTTTAAAAGGAGAAAGATTGTGTGTGTCAATCTTCTTTTGAAGGATAAAGATTCTGTCAAGAACAAGATTGTGGCATGGCTTTATAAGAAGGCTTTAAAGCGCAAACATTTTGTAGCAAGCGTAACTTCTGTGGAATATGGTAGTCACCTAAAGAAGCGACTCGGAATAAATAAGGAGCTGTTTTTACTTCATGATGTCTTTCATGAAGATTATGAGGTCAATGCCTCCTTGGATGTTTGCCCTAATACTGTTTTCTGCGGTGGTCGAAATGGGCGTGATTGGAGATTTATGATTGAAGTGGCTAAGGTAATGCCTCATGTTCAGTTTCATTTGGTGATGCCAAAAGTGACTTATGATGAATATCAACATGAATTACCAAGTAATGTGGTAGCTAGGTATAATATCTCCATAGAAGATTTTATGAAAGATATGTGTTCTTGTGAGATTGTAGCTTTGCCTTTAGACACAGAAGCTCCTGCTGGTTTGATAGTTTTATTCCAGGCTGCTGCAAATATGAAGTATATCATAACAACTGATACCATGACAACGAGAGAGTATCTTTCTGATGGTAGAGGTTGTTTGTTGCCAAATGATGTCGATGTTTGGGCAAAGGGTATCTGCGAAAAACTTGGTAGTACTAAGTCAAATTTTATGGCTTCGGAGAAATTATTGAACTTCTTGAAAACGGAGTGTACTGAAGAGAAATTTGTTGAAGGTGTTGAATCTATGGTAAATATGTTATGATGATTGTGGATTTAGTAAAACGACTGATTACATTTGTTAAAATCAAAAGTAATCATTTGAGTTGTGGGGGAGCAAATTATATTGGATTAGATGTTAAGATTGTAAATAGGGGGCAAATTGTTTTTGGGAAAAATGTGATAATTCGTCCTTCTACTGGTTTGTATACTAATCCAGGCATAATGTTAAGTATTGGTAGTAATACTGAAATAGGAAATCATTCGACCATAGCCGCTCATCATAAAGTTATTATTGAAAATGGTGTGTTGACTGGTCCTCATGTCTTTATTGCGGACTATAATCATGAATATCGTGATGTTGACAAACCTGTTTGGGAACAAGGTGAGTTTGCGCAAGAAAATAGTCATATAATCATTGGGGAAGGCTCCTGGCTTGGTACCAATGTGGTTGTTGTTGGTAAAGTGCGTATAGGTAAGCATTGTGTGATAGGTGCCAACTCCGTAGTTACCAAAGATATTCCGGATTACTCTGTAGCAGCTGGTATTCCTGCCAAAGTTATTAAGAGATATGACTTTGAGAAGGATGAATGGGTGAAAGTAAAATAAAATATTACTCTATGGATTTTGATTCTAATAATAAAACTCTTCGACCTATATATGATAAACTCGATTCTCTTATAGATAAAGGTTATGATCTCTCTTATGTTTTTAAAGATATAATATTTCGAGGATGTAACCAGTTTGACAGAGATTATAGTAGGGTTCCCTGTTGGGTTAGAGATGCAGGAAATACTGCTGAATGTGGATGGACAAAGGAGGAGTTTGAAACATACGTGAGGAATTATTATGAAGATGGCGAGATAGTGCATAGATGGTTGTATTATTATGATTGCGATATGTTGGTCTGTGCTCTATGTGACCGCTTTAAGATGATTGCATCTATGTTGAGGGTGTTTTACTGCCATTTCCCTAGTGAGTCTCCCTGCAAAATGGAAGACTTTAAACATGCAACCATTGCTGTAAGTTCTCATGATACGATATGTTTTGCATGTGTTAATAGCATATTCCTTTACCTTGTTCTTCATTTGATATACTATCTAAGATTTACGTTGAATTTCGTGATCATGAAAAATTGGTCTTCTCCAAATATCCCAATATGATTTCACGGAAAGTTCTGCTGGGAAGTATAGGAAAGACCAACTCTGATATAGCTGGTACTTTATTTGAAAAACCATTGTGTGTTAAAACTATATCAAGCATTAGGGATAGACTCGTGCATAATGGTTCTTTTGATTTTATTCAAATGGTTTATGACTGTTATGATGGACCGAATGGGCATTCTGAGGCGGCAATTTTGTTTCCTGATATTGAGAATGGTTTATTTATTACCTCAAAAAATAGAAAAAACTTTTATAGTCAATCAAATAGGTTAAATTTACTTCTGCCAGGGTTACTCACAGATGTATTTGATGTAATGGAAACAACAATAAACAAACTTTCAATAATAGGTAAAAAAGAAAATGAAGGATAAATTAGTTACCCCCCCCACATCTGCGAATGTCAGAGAAAATTACTCTTCGCTGGATGGGTTACGTGCTTACGCTGCTGTAGGTATTGTGCTGATGCACGTTCTGGCTAATCTTATGATTAAGCCAAGTGATAACATCTTGACTTGTAATGTGATACCGTGGCTCACGAATTTCACATTGCTGTTCATGATTATTAGCGCATTCAGTATGTGCTGTGGATATTATGAACGTATAAAGTCGGGAGCAATAACTCCTGCGAAGTTCTATGCTAAGCGCTATCATCGTACCTGGCCATTCTTTGCAATGATGGTGATGATTAGCTTTGCGATGGAACCATCCTGGAGTACGTTTTGTCAAAGCTTTGCAGATTTGACAATGTGCTTTAATCTCTTGCCTAATCCAAATATTGAAGTGATAGGTGTAGGATGGTTCTTAGGTACGGTATTTACGTTCTATATGCTTTTCCCTTTTTTTACTTTCCTGTTGGATAATAAGAAGAGAGGATGGATGGTACTGGTGTTATCACTGCTATTCTGTTATATAGCAATAGATACTTTTAATAATGGTAATGGATTCTGTCGTAGTAATATTATTAATAGTGCTCCTTTCTTTATCTCTGGTGGTATGATTTATCTCTATCGTCAGGGTATCAAGAGTTGGGTAGAGAAACATAGGATGATAGCATTGGCATCGTGTCTTGTATTTACTATATTAAGATTTGTTGTTGACATCAAAGGGTTGTTTATCTTACCTGACCTTATTGTATTTGCAGCTTGGCTGATGTATGCCATAGGTTCAAAGGATATTGTATTGAACAACAGGGTCGCTAAGTACCTAAGCGGTATTAGTATGGAGATTTATCTCTGTCACATGATGTTTTTTAGGGTAGCAAGTATGTTGCATCTGGATAAGTTTATTCACAACAATGACATGCTGTATGTAGCTACTTGTATTGCAACATTGATTGGTGCGATATGTTTTTCGCATGTTATCAAATATTATGTGTTTAAGCGTATTGAGAATAAAAGACGTTAATAGATAATTAATATTTTTTTATTATGATGAATCTTGAAATTAGAAAAGTTGCTGATAATGCAACTGATGAAGAGCGAGTGGTGTTGTATGCACTCGCAGACTGTAATCTCAATGATTATTTGTTGTTTGATTCCACCTATGATGAAGAAGGAAACATCTCTAATAAGCATAGGCATATGTTTGTCTTTCCTGATCAGAATGTGAAGAAAGGCGATTTTGTTTGGATCTATTCAAAGGATGGAAATGCATACAAGCGTCGCAATAATTCTAATACAACTACATACATTTTGTTTTGGGGATTGAATTGCCATGTTTGGAATAATGATGGCGATACTGTTCATCTTATTCATTATGATGGGTATGTCTTTAAAAATGTAAAATGAAATGATTAAAAGTTGTGAGTGATGAAGGAAAATATTGAAAGTAAGTATGTTGGTAATCGTAAAATGATTATCGAACTACGTCTTAAAGCAAAACCGATAATAATTGACCGTATTGGAGAATTAGCCGAAAGAATGGAAAATGAAAAAGTTTTTTCTAACACAAGCTGGGAAATTAATAATAATGTGTTGGCGATTCGTAATAATACTATAAAGGAGGATGCTTCTGATTTCTTTTCCATTTCCTTCAACAAGATTCATTACATTTCAGATAGAATTGATAGTGTTGAGGCTTTTTATGGAAAATTTAAAAAAATCTATGATATTGTTCGTTCGGTGATTAATGATATAACAATTTACAGAATTGGTTGTCGCATTATTGGTAGCTATAAGACAAAACAAAATGATTATACTAAGATATTAGATAATATAAAAGCTTTGTTCCCAACTAGCTTTTTATTGTCAAATTATCCAATGAAGGACATGCTTTTCCGTGTAAATTACGAAAACGGTATGTATCAAATCGGCCCTGTCAATAGAGACGATGATTTCTTTCATCGTGAATTTCCCGATACAAAGATTGAAAATCATGTTGGTTTTGCTATTGATACAGATAATTACTTAACTAATGAAGTGCAGAGCATAGATAAGCCGGAACTCATCAAGGATATCTTTGAACTATCCTTGTCTGTAGAGAAAGATTTGTTTGATAATCTATACAAACTCAATTCATAATGGGAGTTAGAAATAAGAAAAATCTTACTGATGTAAAAGAATCTGGGTCTTATGATGTAAAGTTGGCTAGAAAGAAAATAAGAAATTATATTTCTCCTTCTCGATACAGGAATAGGGCAGGTCAAACATCAAATGCTTCTGTTGAAAGGAAGGGACAATTTCGTTCTGATTCGAAAGATAGTATAGAAGATCATACATCCTATACTTCGTCAAATGAGTTTTCTACAGATAACATCTCCAGATTAGATAATAGGCTCACCAATTATGAAACGCATAATACGGAAGCTCATGATAATCTCTGTAAAGAGTTGGAAACTAAGATTGAAATAGCTAGGAAGAACAATGCTAAAGAAATCGAAAAGGCAGAGAAAAGGTGCTTCGCTTATGTTGATGGTAAAACAAAAGAAAGTAAGTTTTTTACTTATTTTAAGTGGATACTTGGCATTGCTGTTCCTCTTTTATTAGCTTGGTTTGCAAATAGTTACAATAAGACATCAAATAAAGTTTTTGAGAATGAGAAACATTTGCTTAAAATTGAATATAAAGTAAACAACATGCAGAGGCAAAAGAAAGACAGTATAGAGCACAAGAAGTAGTTTAGTTCGAACTTTTTGTGGCTGCTGGAATTCGTGCTATAAATGTTGTTTCAGAAAAATGTCGTAATACAATGAAGATTTTATTAGCAAATAAGTTTTATTACCGTCGTGGCGGTGATTGTATTTATATGCTCAATCTGGAAAAGCTGCTGAAGGCGCATGGGCATGAGGTGGCGGTATTCGCCATGGACTATCCGGAGAATCTGGATACGCCTTGGAAGAAATACTTTCCAAAGAATATGAGCAAATTGATGGCTTTTACCCGTCCGTTTGGTGATGGGGAAGTGAAGAGCAAGTTCTCGCAACTGCTAAATGACTTCAAGCCAAATGTAGTGCATCTCAATAATATCCATACGCAGCTTTCTCCGCTGATTGCCAAGTTGGCGCATGAATACGGGGCAAAGGTGGTTTGGACATTGCATGATACCAAACTCGTTTGTCCTTGCTATACCTGCATGAGAAATGGCAAGTGGTGCGAGGAGTGCTTTACGGATAAACTGGCAGTGGTGAAGCATCGCTGTATGCCGGGAAGTATCCCTGGGGCAATCGTGGGTTATCTGGAAGCTAAGAAATGGAACAAGGTAGTGCTGCAGAAGTATGTGAACTGGTTCCTTCCTCCATCGAAATTTATGATGGATACCTGTGTGAAGGGTGGTTATTCTCCAGAAAAGTTCAGAGTGCTCTGTAACTTCATCGATGTGACGAAACTTCCAGAGGTTTCTTCAAAGACTCAGATAAAGGATGACTACTATGTCTATCTGGGTCGAGTGAATGAAGTGAAGGGTGTGAGAACCTTGTGTAAGGCGGCTGCTCAGCTCGATAAGAAATTGATAGTGATTGGTGACGGTGAGTTGCTTCCGGAACTGAAGGATACCTATAAGAATTGCTCTCATATCGAGTTCAAGGGACAGATGCAATGGGAGGAGTTCATGCCTATCCTCCAGAAGGCTCGCATGATGGTGCTTCCTGCTGAATGGAGTGAGAATAATCCACTGACCGTGATTGAGGCACAAAGCCTTGGCACGCCTGTTTTAGGTGCAAATATTGGTGGTATTCCGGAACTGATAGAGGAAGGTGTGAGCGGTATGACCTTCACGTCGGGTGATGTTGAGGATTTAAAGGATAAAATCCTCAAGATGTTTGAACATCACTTCGACTATGAGGCGATTGCGAAGAATGCCATCGAGAGGTATTCTAGTGAAGCTTACTATGAGAAGCTGATGAAGATATATGAAAAATCGTTTTGAGCGAATTTTCGGATAAATACTGTTAAAAGTGATAGGATAATGATGTGAGTTCATAAAATTATCCTTATCTTTGCAGAAACGTTATAAATGAAACATAAGACTATGCAACTAGAATTTGAAGGACAGACTCATAGTATTGATGCCAATACTCTAGTGAATATTTTGATTCACTATCAATCTGTTGTCACTGAGGCTAACAAGCAACTCAGTGGGGGCGCTCGTGAGGTTACGCTTAAGGTGAATGCCTTGAAGCAAGGCTCTTTCGTGGTAGATGTATCTGTGGCACAGAATATTGTAGAACAATTGTTCTCAAAAGATGTTGTAGAATACGTGGCTGCTTTGTGTGGTGTAGTAGGTGGTGTATATAAGCTATATAAGCATTTCAAAGGTAGGCCTGTCAAGACTAAAGAGGAGAAGAAAAATGCTGATACAATTCTTAAAATGGGAGATAATGTAAATATCACGATTAATACTTATAATCAGCAAATTGTAAGACAAGCAGTCTCTAAATCAATGGAAACAGCAAATGATGATCCAAGTGTTGAAGGCTTCACTGTCAAAGGTGATGGTGGTGAGAAATGTGCTGAATTTGAGCGTAAGGAATTTGAGGATTATATTTATGATGGATTTGATACGGAAGATGCTGTGCCAGAGGAAAGAATTGAGGAGGAAATCACAACTCTTGTCATAGTTGGCTTAAACTTTGAACGTGGTTCTCGCTGGCAATTCATGTATAATGGATTTAAAATCTCCATGATAGTCAAAGATGATGCTTTGATGCAGAAAATTGATGAAGGTGAGAGATTTGGTAAGGGAGATGCCATCAAAGTGAAACTCAGAAGAGTGCAGAGGTATAACAAGGAATATCGTGCATACGAGAATAAGTCATATCGTATAGTTGAGTTTATTGAGCATATCATTCCTCAAAAACCTCTGAACCTATTCGAAGAAAAATAAGGAAAGGTCTATTTACTTTCTTGAAAAACACAAACTGAAATTTTATTAGATTTTTTTATACAATAATTAGGTTAGCAAGAGCTTTCGAAAGAATGTTCTTGCTAATCCTTTATACGTTTATTTTTTCACAAAACAATAATAGATTAATTTTATTATGGCAGAAAAGAAATTAAATGGTACTGTCATTGTAACTTATCGTTGCAATGCGCGTTGTTCTATGTGTAATCGTTACAAGGCTCCTTCTAAGCCAGAGGAGGAAATCTCTATAGAGACTATCAAGAAACTTCCTAAGATGTATTTTACCAACATCACGGGTGGTGAGCCTTTCATCCGTACGGATTTGAAGGATATCGTACGTGAGCTTTATAAGAAGAGCGACCGTATCGTAATCTCTACCAACGGCTTCTTCACCGACCGTATCATCGACCTGGCGAAGGAGTTTCCACAGATTGGTATCCGTATCTCTATCGAGGGCTTGGAGCAGACCAATAATGAAATCCGTGGCTTGAACAATGGTTTCAATCGTGGCTATACAACCCTGAAGAAACTCTGCGAGATGGGATTGAAGGATGTGGGCTTCGGTATGACCGTTCAGGACAAAAACGCTCCTGACCTCGTGCCTCTCTATGAGTTGAGCAACAAGATGGGTATGGAGTTCGCGACCGCATCGCTCCATAACTCTTTCTACTTTGTTGAGGCTAAGAACATCATCCACGACCGTCCGATGGTGGCTAAGAACTTCGAGAACCTGGTGAACGAGCTGCTGAAGTCTAACTCTCCTAAGAAGTGGTTTCGTGCTTACTTCAACCATGGACTCATCAACTATATCTATGGTCAGAAGCGTCTCTTGCCTTGCGATATGAGTTTCGACACCTTCTTCATCGACCCATACGGTGATGTGATGCCATGTAATGGTACCAAGGATAAGGAGGTGATGGATAACCTGAACCGTCAGAGCTGGGATGAACTTTGGAGTTCTCCAGAGGCTGAGCAGGTTCGCAAGAAGGTAAGACATTGCGACAGAAACTGCTGGATGATCGGTTCTGTTTCTCCTGCCATGCACAAGTACATCAAGACTCCTGCCCTGTGGGTGGTTAAGCACAAGCTGAAGAGCCTGCTCGGTATGAAGTACTCTATGTATGAGAACCCTATCTGCTGCGAGTATCGTGATGGTAAGGTGACTAAGGAACAGCTTGACAAGCTTTCTACCTGCGATATGAATGCCGTGGTAAACAACGGCCTTTCTGCCGATTCAAAGGAGGCTTTGAAGGGTAAGCGTGGAGAGGACATCGTGAACGCTGACGTGGCTAGCCAGGGTTATGAGGCTACCAAGAAGGAAACAGATAGAAATATTGAAATCAAGTAATCACTTGATTCTCTTATGTTTGATAAGAAGCCATAGTGCGGAGAACATCGACATCAAGATGATGCCGAAGTACTGTATGGCTTCTTTTATATAGTTTGAAATCTTATTCATGCCTGCAAAGGTAATACTTTTATTTTGAAAATCTCTAGTTTTTTATGAAAATAGTTGTAACAGGTACTCGTGGTATCCCGAATATCATGGGTGGCGTGGAGACGCATTGTGAGGAATTGTTCCCTAGAATGGTGGAGCGTGGGTATGACGTAACGTTGATCCGTCGCTCGAACTATGTGAAGGATGACTTGCATGAATGGAAAGGAGTGAAACTGGTAACGATTCCTTCTCCTAAGAAGAAGAGTTTCGAGGCCATCATCCATACTTTCCGTGCCATCAATGAGGCGAAGAAGTTGGGCGCTGATGTGTTGCATATCCATGCCATCGGTCCTGCCTTGCTGGTGCCATACGCCAAACTGTTGGGTATGAAGGTGGTGTTTACGCATCATGGTCCTGACTATGACAGGGATAAGTGGGGATTTGCTGCCAAGACGATCCTGAAGATGGGTGAGCGTATGGGCTGCATGTTTGCCGATGATGTCATCGTCATCTCGAACGTCATCAAGAACCTCATTGCCCGTAAATATGGAAGGACTAAGAATGTCCAACTTATATATAATGGTGTTTCTGAGCCTGAAATCTGCGACTATCCTGAATATTTCAAGGAATTGGGGATAGAGAAAGGCAAGTATATCCTGGGAATGTGCAGATTTGTGCCAGAGAAGAACCTGCATCATCTGGTGGAAGCGTTCGTGAAATGGAAAAAGACGCACACGGATCTCACGGATTCCACGGATGTAAAGTTAGTGTTAGCAGGCGATACGGATTTCGAGGATGAGTATTCGTTGGGATTGAAGCAGATGGCAAGGGAGAATGGTGTGGTGCTTACTGGCTTTATCAAGGGCAGAAAGCTTCATTCGCTGTTGACGAATTGCCGTTGCTATTGTCTTCCCTCTTCGCACGAAGGTTTACCGATAGCCTTGTTGGAGGCGATGAGCTATGGTGTAAAGGTAGTAGTGAGCGATATTCCTGCGAATCTGGAGGTTGGCTTACCAAAGGATGATTACTTCCATTGTGGCAACGTGGATGAACTTTCGGAAAAGCTCGGAAAGATTATCGAGACTCCATTGCAGCATGTGGATTACGACATGAGCAAGTATGATTGGGACCAGATTGCTGATGAAGTAGGAGAGGTGTATCAAAGGTTGAAGAAATGATGATTGTAACGAAGCAACAAAAGATATTTAGGTGAGCAGTATGGCAGAAAATATTATGGAATAAAATATAGCTATATCGGGCGAACGGTTTCCGCTCCCCCATTTTTATTAAGCTACTTTTCGGGGATGGAGCTTAGTAGCCCGATTTTACTATAATTGATATAATGAACGTCATAAAGACAGATATTGAAGGCGTACTCATCATTGAGCCTCGCCTGTTTAGAGATGCTCGTGGTTACTTCTTTGAGAGCTTCAGCGAGCGTGCGTTTAAAGAGAAGGCCTGATGGTGGTATCTCGATACTGGATGATTCTCTAGGTATCGATTGGCGCATTCCTACGGAACATGCTAATCTTTCGGAATAGGATACGAAACATCAGGTATTGAAGGACTTTGAAAGTCCTTTCGAGTACTAAAAGAAAGAGGTTTTCCTAAAAATATTGAGGTGATTTTTTCGAAAACCTACCCGTCCTTCCTTACCCTTAAGGAAGGCTCCACCTTTCT
>ERZ773248.2141-NODE-2141-length-12828-cov-5.453691_pt1 | contig 12828 bp, 13 predicted proteins | sample MGYA00580518_ERZ773248 | MGnify/ENA primary metagenome ERZ773248 (study PRJEB29015, sample SAMEA2737762) | human gut metagenome | biome: human gut; feature: human-associated habitat; material: faeces | place: China | collected 2012 ...
AAGAGATAAAGATAAGCATGATATTTCAATTCTTGAAAGTTTATCAAAATAACATTGCTGTAATTTCTAAGATAAATTTCAGTTTGTAGACCTCTAAAGAGATAACAATAACCTACTGATATTTAATGTATCAGTGGGTTATTTTTATACCTGTAAATGGGGTATCAGATAATTTCTAAGATACATTTTCTCAACACTGTATCAAACTCACACCTACTGGTATTTTCTGCGTTTTACCTAAAAATTCAAGAGATAAGGTATCAGATGACGATTTTCACCCTATCAGAAGTACCGCTTTTTATAGCAGATACAGGGTAAGATGTGCCTTTGAGAAATTCTGAAAATTTTGTATATTTGAAAACTCATGGGGGTTAGACTCATTTGGAAAATGAGTTGACTGATGAGGTGCTTATAAGTCTGCTTTTAGGAGCAGGCTTTTTTCTATGGAAGATTTATGTATCTTCCTTTACTTTCTGGTATCTATGAAAGAATAGTGGGCTTTGCTCTCCCTCATGGTATTAGTCTGAGATGGTATCTTCTGCAATAAACAAAAGGGGGTTATCAGGCTGTGCCTTTCTTTAAAATTCTTCTGCCAAAGTATTTTGGACAGTGAACAATAGCATTTGGTTTGGTAGCACTTGCACACGCTCTGTTAGCACTGGACTTTGTGCCTTTAGCACCAGCATACCTCTGAATGGCAGTGGCATATTGTCAAATGAAAATAGCACGTTCTCCGTTGGCAGTTGCACGTTATCCAATGAAAATAACACGTTTTCCGATAGCACTTGCACACACTTCTTGACTAGTTGCACGTTCTCAAATATCCATAACACACGTTCCTGTACCATAAACACGTTATCGACTTCCACTTGCACGTTATTCATTAGCAGTTGTATCTATGTGTTTGCCAGTTGCACACGCTCCATAAAAAATAGCATTTGTGCTGATATCAAAAGTATTTAGAGGTCTGACTGGATATGATTGATACATTTATATGCTTTTTGAAAGCAAATTAAAAATGATTTTGTGAAAGGCAGGTTTTATTTATGGAAAGATTAACAACAAGAGATTTAGCAGCACGAACACATTTAGCCCCTCAGACGATACTGAATTATGTGAAGGAAGGCACAATTACACCGATTAATATTTCACCAGATGGAAGATACTACTTTGATATGTCAGTTGCGGATGAATTGATTACCAGAACACTACTGAAAAAGTATCCTAATCACACAGCAATCGTAGTTCTGTATACTGATGAAGATAGCATGAAAACATTTGAGAATACCTATACTAATTATCTGAATGAAGAAGGTATTTTAAGAATTGATAATCTCACAGAAAAAGTATCAGAAGTTCGTGAACGTGTTGAGGGAAATGCTCTGCATGACAGATTGTTTTGCATTTATCTGTGTGAAAAGATTGCTAGAAAATGTGAAAGTGAGATTAAAAAATTAAAATCAGATTTGCCAACACGCATTATGCAAAATCCTAAACTGGAAGATAGAAATTTACTGTTAAAGAACCTTAATATTCTGGTATCTGATACAGCATCCGTTATGGAAAAATTAAATTCAAATGATAAAAAGATTGTTCAAGGAGCTTTATACTGGCTAGAGGAACAGAAAGAAAAAATCCTTGAACGTTATGCTATGAGTGAGATTAGTGCTTTATCAAAACAGCTTAGTGCTTCTAAGAACCCAGGAGATCACTTTGAGTTCCCAATGCAAACAAAGACCATAAAAAATATTGTAAGAAAAGAAAAACAGTCTTTCTATGCGGAGTCCTTAGATAAGGCTCTTGAAAAACTGAAAGAAGGGTATCAGTCTTTGATTAAAATAGACTGTTCTAAGGAAGAAAGCATTTATGATTTGTTATACAAAACACGTTTCACTGAGCAGATAAAATTTTATGGTTGTGATAATGCTACGAAAGAAATAAATGAGATTATACGATTTCTGCAGGACACGAAGAAAAAAGTAGAATATGGGGATATGGAGGTGCGGTGATATGAGTAATTCAAAAGAAAATGATGTCTTTGAAGATGCGAAAAACCTTGTTGGATGTAGTTATATTTCAAATTTACCTTATTACAAATATATACTGGTGCATAAGATGAAAAGGCTCGACACCAGTAAATACGATAAAAAGCAATTAGAAGATTTTTCTGTTTATGTATTTGGATTGCCTTATGAGATATTACATAGCATGGGGGTGATGTGATATGCGGATTCCTTATTTGGCAACAGTATATTATAATATGTCCTTTGGAAAGGTGATATTTCTTCAGTGCCTGGAGAAAAAGAATATAAATCCAGAACACCTTTATATGGTACATACGAGCAAAGGTGATAACTTTCAATATGAGTTTCCACATAGTATTTTTAATCAAGGAAAAGTATCACCTACAGTTGGGATTGTAACACGTCTATTTAATTATCCTACGGAGTTATGTCGTAGTGAATTCGAGGAAATGAGAATAGTATTCCCAAGTCTTGATTGTGTGATATGTGCAAACTTTTTAGGGTGCTTCTTTAGAAAGCGAGAGATTTTTATAATCGATTCTGGTATGCCGGTGGAGTACTTTGAACCACATGAAAGAGGCAACTTATATCTGGCACTGAAGAAAATGCTTTCTATGGTAGAAAAAGTATATGGAGTTACTCTTGATGAGAGGGATTTCTTATGTAGCTGATTGTAACCTTTTTAAAAGGGTAGCTTAATACTGGTAAGAAACCAGTATGTTTCAAGTTGATAATAAAATAGATATAGAAAAAGAGTACTGCTGAAATTGTCATATTTTGCTGATAATTTTAGTGGTACTTTTTTATCATTTTTCTATAATGCATTATTGATTTGAACGTAAAACTGGCTCAAACACTGGCTATCAGAAAAATTTAGAAAAATAGTAGGGAACATATAATTGACGTCTGTTTGAAATTTTGTATTTATTTCTTGTGCTTGAGGTATCATTAACAGCAAGTCTTTATAGGGGGGGGGAACTGTGATTTTTTTGTAAGAAAAATCCAAGGATAAAACTGAGTTTCTTCTATATTATATATAATCGTTTCAACCTAAAATTCATCATTTCTTTTTCCTTTATCAGAACCTGTCACTTTTGGCTTCTCTCTTTATGGGGATACAAACCCGACAATTTTCCCATTGATTTTTTAGTAACTCTAGCCACTTCCAATTTCCTTTCAACAGAGTTAGACTCAGACAGCGTTCAGAAAGTCCTACGGAACTTTGCGGAAATTATGAAGAACTGGCTTTCAAACAGGTAGCCCTTTGGAAAATTGCTCTGTATGCGTTTTTCCTGCTTATATATGGGTATTTTCCTTGTAGCCTGTTCTGATAATCGCATACAGGGCAAAATAGGGGTGTATCATTCGGAACTGGCATAGAACAGTCCGTAAAGTGAACGTTCAAAAAAGTATACTTTTGCGGTCACTACAAAACCCTATGAGAATATGCCGAAAATGTGTTCATTAAACTCTGTCTGCTACTTTCCGCACGTTCACGTTTTATCAGGACTTTTACGAACAGATTTTTCTCTGTAAAAAGTGAAAGTGAGGTGGAATATAGTGGAGAATGGTATTACATGGGGATATGCCAGAATATCTTCCATGACTCAGCATGAGGACAGGCAGATTAAAAAATTAAAAGAGTTTGGTGTGGAAGAACGCAATATCATTGTGGACAAAGAGTCTGGAAAAAACTTAGAACGTGATGGTTATCAGTTATTAAAGACAAAACTTCTTCGTGCAGGAGATACACTGGTTATCAAAGAATTGGATAGACTGGGCAGAAAGAAAAGTGATATTAAAAGGGAACTGGAAGAATTTAAAGCAATGAACATTCGTGTGAAGATATTGGATATTCCTACAACTTTGGTGGATTTTAAAGAGGAAACACAATGGATACAAGAAATGATAACCAATATCTTAATCGAAGTCTTAGGCGGATTTGCAGAAGAGGAAAGAAAGAAAATTCTGAAAAGGCAGCGTGAAGGGATTGATGTGGCTCTTGAAAAGGGAGTGAAATTTGGAAGACCGCAGGTGCAAGTACCAGAGGAATGGGAACGTGTTATTGCTATGGTGGAAAATAAAGAGATAACTTCTGTGGAAGCTATGTCACTTCTGAACTTGAAGAAAACAACGTATTATAAATTGCGAAAAATGATGAGTTAGTATAGGAGATGGTATTGTATGAATTTTTATATAGCGGATATGCACTTAGGGCATAAAAATGTATTGAAGTTTGATAACAGACCTTTTGAGTCTGTATCTGAAATGGATATGGTACTTCTGGAAAACTGGAACAAAAGGGTATCACATGATGATGATGTGTATATTTTGGGAGATATGTGTTATCGCTCTGAGCATAGTCCTGCTTGGTATCTAAAACAACTAAAAGGTAAGAAGCACCTCATTCAGGGTAATCATGATGGGGCATTACTAAAGGATTTTGAAGCTATGGGGTGTATGGACTCAGTGGATAAGATGCTGTTTGTGCAGGACAGTGGAGAGCGTATTGTATTGTGTCACTTTCCTATTGCAGAGTGGAATGGTTTTCATAAGGGTGCATACCATATCTACGGTCACATACATAATAGGAAAGATGGGGTGTATCAGTACATGCGTACTTTGGAAAAGGCATTAAACGCAGGCTGTATGTTGAATGGGTATGAGCCAGTGACGTTTAGAGAGTTGATAGAAAATAATAAACTTTATAAAAAATAAGCAGGATTTAGATAGATTAGGTAAGGTGGTGTTTATGGTAAGAACAATTATAAGTCAGCGTATTCCTATCGTAAAAAATTTTTGCGGAGGGATTGCGACTATGAATGATGTAGTAAAATTAGACCCTGCATTTCTGAAAGAAATGCTATTGAAAAGTATGTATATGAAAGGCACTATCAACGAGGAGACCTATAAAAAGGCTGTGAAAGTGCAGAAAGAGGTGAGAAAATGATTAGCCAATTTGGATTTCATACTGGGGTAGTTAAGGCAGATGAACAATGCCGAGTTGCAGCTTTGGCGAGAGTAAGTACTTTGCACGAGGCTCAGATGAATGCGTTGGCAAATCAAGAGCAGTGGCTTTGCGACTTGATTTCTCAGCACCCAAATTGGACATTTGACCCATCTAAGGATTTGTTTACTGACGAGGGTAAAACTGGTACAACACAGAAAGGTAGAGATGGTCTGAAAGAATTACTTGAAAAGGCTATGAATAAAGAGTATGACCTTATCATTATAAGAGAAGTTTCAAGACTTATGCGTTGTACCAAAGATATTTTGACTATTGTGGATGACTTACATTTGCGTGATGTAGAAGTTTACTTTGCAGCAGAGAATATTAGTTCTTTCGAGAGTAGTAAGCGATTCGAGTTAGAATTGAGAGCAAGTTTGGCACAACAGGAGTCAGAAAAATTAGGTAGGCGTGTAAAGGCAGGACTCCAAGTTACGAAGACGAATGGAATAATTACGAGTGGCATGAATGTCTATGGTTATGACTATGTGCCAAAAGGGAAAAATGTATCAGGTCTTTTAGTACCAAATGAGGAAGAAGCTAAAGTTGTACAGAAAATTTTTGATATGTGTGCAAAAGGGTATGGATTGAAACAAATTGGTATGACATTAAAAGCAGAGGGAGTTAAAGATAGGACTGGTTCTACAAATTGGTTGCCTAGCAGGTTGTCACGCATTTTACATAAGCGAGTTTATTATGGGGTATTAGAGTATAACCAAACGGAAACCATAGATGCTATTTTGAAAGCAAGAAAGAAAAAGGATAAGTCTGAGCATACGTTCATTCGTAGCCCATATATTACACCACTTATTACGGAAGAAACGTATAATAAGGCTATAAAATATCTGGTGTCAAGAACTCATAAAAATCTGTTGGGTGGTAAAGATATGGGAGGATTTAAACTGACAAACGATGTGTATGTTCAACTTATAAGATGTGAATGTGGTAGGAGATACCGTAGAAATCCAGGGAGAAATAATACTGCTGTGTATGCTTGTAATGATGTATGGGATAATGGTAGTGTGAATGAACGCCTTAAGGTTGGGGGTACTAGTGAAGGTGTCTGCACCTTGCCTGGAATTATCGATTGGAAACTTGATTTGTACACGAAGAAGATATTTGAGTCATTATCTATCGATTTAGAGGGTATTAAACAGTCTTTACGAGACTGTATCGAAGAGTGTTATACAGATGAAAATGCTTATACAAAGGCTAAAAAGCGTATCATGGAGATTGATAGGAAATTGGAAAAGTTGGAACGAGATATTGGGGTACTTGTAGAGAAATTAGTGAATTCTCCAGAACTTGCTGACGTTTATGAGAAAAGTATGCTTGCGAAGAAGGAAGAGATAAAGAAATTAAAACTAGAAAAAGAGGAGTTAGGTAAAATCGAAGATAATTTGAATGCGAAAGAACAATGTTTGAAAGAAGTTGATGAGTTTTTAACAGAAAGTCTTTGTTTGGAAGATACAAAGATTCCAGATGTTATTATAAGGACTTATGTAAACAGCATTAAGATTTATAATAATAATACTTTTGAATATAATATCAGAGTTAGCGAAAACGCTGATGCCATAAACATGACAGAACATAATGCAGACTGGTCTGCTCAGAAAAAAGATGCAATATTGAAAATTGATAACTCAAATGCGGTGGTATTAACTGAGATACAGGTCAGCACTGAAGAAGCTCGGCAGTATGCTAGAAGTCGTGGCAGAAAATTGAATACATTGAGATGGTCTATACCTACCTTAAAAGCGGTTGCAAATATCTAAGAATGAAAAGTCAGAGATAAAATTCTCTGGCTTTTTTTCGGTTTCTGTGCTAAAATAATGACAGAAAAATTTAGGGAAAAATCGTGACTGTGGGCTGTGTGGAATGCTTTAAAAATCTGCTACAGCACAGGCTGCTATCAACAACAAGTAATACACCGTAGATAACAGGTGCAGGAACTTCATTAGTTTCAATAACAGAACCCCTTACGCAATGAAAGCGTAAGGGGTTTTTAGGTAGTTGCTGCATCTAAGAAAAATTTTTATATTGACATATAGTTGGTTTAGTGTTAATCTCAATATACTTTGAGAAGATAGGAAAGGAGAAGACAATGGAAAATAAATTAAAAGTTTTTGGTGTAACCGTTTTGATTTTAATATTCGGTCTTTTTCTCCCTTCTTTTTTACAGTTTCGAGATATGGATTCGTATGCGGGGAGAACAACTTCAAGCATACGAACAGAAACAAAGTACACAGATGACATGGGCGCGAAAATTCTTCATGATAGTTATTTGCGTTCGGAAAATCAGAAAGAAGCGTTTTCTGCTCAAAAGTTTGAACAGCGTAAGAGTGTTCAGCGATTATCAATTGAATTCTTTGTGATTCTTATATTCTCTTTGGGCATATGTCTGAAGAGAGTCTATTTGTCGTATATTCAATTCTATTCATTCCCCTTCGAGAGGTTCCTATGGGAGCAAAGTGTTTTGCTGGAAAAAGATGGGAAAAAGAGAGGACTTGCTTTTGCCTTTGAAGATTAGAGAGAAGTAAAGAAGGAAAGCGAGAAAATGAAAAATAAAAAATTACATATTTGGATTGCTCTTGTAGTAATCGCTTTTTTTGTGTGCCTGGCAATCTTTGGATGCGGAGACAGTATCAAAGGGATTCGCGATATGCGTTTTGGAATCGATATTCGCGGAGGCGTAGAGGCGGTCTTTGAACCGGCAGGGTTAAAAACAAAGCCGACTAAGGAACAGTTGGAAATGGCGAGAGATGTAATAGAGACCCGATTGGATGCACAGAATATTTTAGACAGAGAAGTAACGGTGGACGAAAAGGTGGGAGATATTATTGTGAGATTTCCGTGGAAATCTGATGAAAAAGATTTTGATCCGGAAACCGCCATTCAGGAACTTGGAGAGATGGGAGAGTTGACATTTCGAGGAGAAGATAACACAGTGTATGTGAAAGGGTCGGATGTTTCCAAAAGTCAGGTGGCGGTGGATCAACAGAATCGGTATGTCGTAGAGCTGGAATTTACGAGTAAGGGTGCAAAGAAATTTGCAGATGCGACAGAGAAGCTTGTCGGACAGACTATGGGGATTTACATGGATGAAGAGTTGATTTCAAATCCGACTGTCAATGCAAAAATAACAGGCGGGAAAGCTGAAATTACAGGGATGGCTTCACAGGAAGAAGCGCAGAATCTTTCCGACAAGATTAATTCAGGAGCGCTTCCGTTTTCAATGGAGACGACCAATTACAATACAATCAGCCCGACACTTGGAAATAAGGCGTTAAATGCGATGGCACTGGCTGCTGAGATTGCATTGGTATTGACTTGCCTGTTTATGATTGCGTGGTATCGCCTTCCAGGAGTGATCAGCTGTCTGACGCTGGCATTTCAGGTCGCGCTACAGGTTTTAGTTATTTCGGTTCCGCAGTATACAATCACACTGCCCGGAATTGCAGGGTTAATTTTATCAGCGGGCATGGCGGTGGATGCCAATATTATTATCAGTGAGCGAATCAGTGAGGAACTGAAAAAAGGAAATTCGGTCAGAACTGCGGTGAAGAATGGATATAAGCGTGCCTTTTCGTCTGTTTTGGATGGAAATGTTACGACGGCTGTAGTAGCTGGAATTTTGATGGTGCTAGGCTCCGGCACGATGCTAAGCTTTGGATATACACTGCTCACAGGAGTTATCATCAATCTGCTTGCAGGTGTATGGATGTCCAGATATATGTTGAATTCGGTTATAAGATATAAGATCTTCAATCAGGAAAAATGGTTCCGCAAAAAGAAAGAAAAAAAGATTCTGAAATTTGCAGAAACAAAAAAATATTTCTTCCTGACAAGTGTTGTGCTGCTTATGGCCGGAGTAATTTGGAGTTCGGTAAATGGAATGAAATTAGATACCCAATTCACCGGCGGAGTCATCTTAAGATATACCTATAGCGGAGAGGCTGATACCGGAAAGATCCAAAAAGAGGTTCAGGATGTTGTAGACAGAAATGTCAATGTACAGACTGCAAAAAATTCGGCTACAGGGGAAAAGAATCTGGTAATTACATTATCAGGGAAGAAAGGATTGACACCGGAACAACAAAAAGAGATCCTGAATACGATCAATGAGGGAAATACAAATCAGTTTGAGACGGCGGAGACATCGGCGATAGAACCATATATTGGTGCGAAGGCATTGAAAAACTCAGCGGTTGCGATTGTTTTGTCATTTCTCTTTATTGTAGTGTATATCCGAGTGCGGTTTTCAGCATTAGGAGGACTGGCATCAGGAGTTACCGCGGTGATCGCGTTGCTTCACGATATCCTCATTGTGTTGTTTATCTTTGGAATTTTCAAGATTCCTGTGAACGATGCATTTGTGGCTGTTACTTTGACGATTATCGGATATTCGATCAACGATACAATCGTGTTATATGATAGAATCAGGGAACACAGAAGTGGTGCAAAAAATAAAAGCACACTGGCAGAGTTGGTGGATATCAGTACGACAGAGACCTTACAACGCTCTATAAACACAGCATTTACTGTGGTTCTGTGCGCATTTGTTATTTTTGTAGTTTCCGTAGTGTATGGAATGGAATCCATCACGAATTTTTCACTTCCACTTTTAGCAGGACTCATTTCGGGATGTTATTCTTCCATTTGTATAGCCGGACCACTATGGGTATGGTGGGAAGAACATAAAGAAAGGATTCAAAAAAGAAAGACAGGACGAAAAGGAAAATGAAAAAGATAAGTATGTTTTTAAGAAATCAGCCTCCAGGCAGAATGATTGTGGGAGGATTTGCAGCTGTCATACTGTTTGGTATGATTCTGCTGCTCCTTCCGATATCCGTAAAAGATGGAGCAGAAGTATCTGCCATCGATGCGTTATTTACCTCTACCAGCGCGGTGTGCGTAACAGGTTTGATCGCGATTGATACAGCAGATCATTTCACTGCCTTTGGTCAGGGGATTGTGGCAGCATTAATACAGATTGGCGGGCTGGGAGTAACCTCGCTTGGCGTGGGGCTTATGCTTGTGGCAAGAAAAAGAGTCGGAATCAAGAGCCGAATGATGGTGAAAGAAGCGCTGAATATCGAAAGCTATAAGGGTATCGTGAAGCTGGTGAAAGCGGTATTGCTAATGACGCTGTGCTTTGAAGCCGGAGGCGCTATCTTAAGTTTTTTTGTTTTCAGGCAGGATTACGATACGGTTCATGCAGTGGGAATCAGTATATTCCATTCAATTGCGGCATTTAATAACTCAGGATTTGATATTTTAGGAGGACTTAGGAACCTTACGATTTATCAGGATAATGTTCTTTTGAATCTGACAACCTGTATTCTGATTATCTTTGGAGGATTGGGATTCCTTGTGATTTTGGATATGTTAAAGCAAAAACGTTTTCGCAAATTAACTTTACATTCTAAGGTGGTCATTGTCACAAGTTTCATTTTGATAGTTGCTGGAGCGGTTATATTGAAGTTGACCGAAAACGTTACATGGCTAGGAGCGTTCTTTCAAAGTGTTTCTGCAAGAACAGCCGGATTTTCCACATACCCGATTGGAGAGTTTACAAACGCAGGTTTATTTGTATTGTGTATTTTGATGTTCATAGGTGCTTCTCCCGGTTCCACAGGTGGGGGTATTAAGACAAGTACATTCTTTATCATGTTTCAGAAGATAAGGGGAACATGTACGAAAGGAATGGTACATGCGTTTCATCGGAATATATCAGAGCAGAATATTACAAAAGCGTTTATGATTACGATACTTTCGGGAACGGTTGTATGTATCGCTGTGTTTTTTATGTGTATATTGGAGCCGGAATATAGTTTTATGCAGCTTCTGTTTGAAGTGGTTTCCGCTTTCGGAACCGTTGGACTTTCTACACGAATTACTCCTGAGCTCAGCATAGCAGGAAAAGGTGTTATTATCTTAGTTATGTTTATAGGAAGAGTTGGAATCATTACATTGCTTTCTATGTGGGTGAGTCGGACAGAGCCAAGAGCGAGATATTCGGAAGAGGAAGTTGCAATAGGATAAGAAAAGGGAGAAAATAAGAGAATGAAAAAGAAATTAGAAACAGCATATGGGGTCATTGGTCTGGGGCGCTTTGGAGAAGCTTTGGCAATGATGCTTGCAAAATCGGGAAATGAAGTAATCGTAGTGGATAAAGATGAGAAAAAAGTAAAAGAGATGCGCCAGTATACAGATTGTGCTTTTGTAACGGATGATCTTAGTGCAGATACAAAGATAGGTGCGGAAGTCGTATATCCAGAGCGGGATATGGCACTCCGACTAGGGAAAAAGCTATTGTCCAATAATTTTCTTGATTATGTTTCTTTATGTAATCAGGTTGAGATTCGTCAGATACAGGTTCCGGATCGGTTGATTGGTAAAACCATAGAAGAGACAGAGATTCGTCAGAAATATCGACTAAACATTATTGCAATTGAAGATGGAGATGAGACAGATATTGAAGTGATGCCAGATTATCGTTTGTGTCAGGGAGATATCATTGTGGTCATCGGAAAAGTAGATAACATTGATGTTTTTGCAAATGAGATTTAGATGCCGGAGGGAAAGATTATGGAAATGACATTTATAAATTTCTGGCAGGAGATCGTGAGAAATCCGATGCTGTTTATCACAGTTTTACTTACATTGGGAGTTATTTTTGTAAATGGCTGGACAGATGCACCGAATGCGATCGCCACTTGTGTAGCTACCAGATGCATGCCTGTGCGTGCCGCAATCATGATGAGTGCGGTGTTCAACTTCCTCGGTGTCTTTGTGATGACACAGATCAATAGTTCTGTTGCATCTACAATCAGTAGCATGGTGGATTTTGGGGATCACACAAACGAAGCTTTGATTGCGCTGTGCGCAGCATTGTTATCCATTGTAATCTACAGTACAGCAGCCTCGTTTTTCGGAATACCGACAAGTGAGAGCCACAGCCTGATTGCAGGATTGTCAGGAGCGGCAATCGCCATTCAGCATGGAGTGAGCGGAATTAATTTTGATGAATGGAAAAAAGTGTTGTACGGACTTGTGTTGAGTTTGGTTTTGGGATTTGTAACAGGATGGGCAGTGTGCAAATTGCTTACTGTTTTGTGCAGGGCAATGGATCGCCGAAAAACAAACCGCTTTTTCGGAGGGGCACAGATTGCCGGTGCGGCAGCTATGAGTTTTATGCATGGTGCACAGGATGGACAGAAGTTCATAGGTGTTTTGTTTTTAGGGATTGCATTTGCGGGAGGACATAATTCTGTAAATGGTATGGAAATTCCGGTGTGGCTGATGCTTTTGTGCAGTATTGTTATGGGTGTGGGAACCAGTGTAGGAGGAGAGAAGATTATCAAATCCGTAGGAATGAATATGGTAAAACTGGAACGTTATCAGGGATTTTCTGCTGACCTTGCGGGAGCAATCTGTCTGCTGTATTCGAGCCTGATGGGAGTTCCGGTTTCGACAACGCACACAAAGACAAGTGCGATTATGGGAGTAGGGGCAGTAAAAAGACTTTCGGCTATTAATTTTTCGGTTGTAAAGGATATGATGCTAACCTGGATCTTTACATTTCCAGGCTGTGGATTAATCAGTTTTTGTATGGCAAAAATATTTATGTACATGTTTGGATAAAAGGAGGAAGATAGCAATGTCAAAAAAACAGGATGATTATTACTTTGACAATTTTATTAAATGTGCGGAATACGCATGCAAAGAAGCATATTTATTGGGAAACTAATTTATCAATCGCAAGACTGGTAAAAAGCAAATTAAATAGCGTAT
>ERZ773248.2149-NODE-2149-length-12770-cov-3.368305_pt1 | contig 12770 bp, 9 predicted proteins | sample MGYA00580518_ERZ773248 | MGnify/ENA primary metagenome ERZ773248 (study PRJEB29015, sample SAMEA2737762) | human gut metagenome | biome: human gut; feature: human-associated habitat; material: faeces | place: China | collected 2012 ...
CTATCGCCCCTCATTTCTATTTTATCTTGTTTGTACCCCTTGTACACCGATGTTTGCAAATTTTTTAGGTAGTCTACCTCCGCACGCAGCCGCTGAACCTCTGCCAGCAGATCTTCTTCTACCTGCTTCGGCAACTGCTTTGGCCGACGACCCTTACTGCTGCGGCCGCGCCGTTCAACGGCAAAGCCTTCCGGTCCTTCCTCCAGGTAGATTCGCTCCCATGATTTGATCTGATCTCTGCTGTTTACATCAAATCGTCGGCAGGTTTCGCTGTAACTCAATTTCTCTTCCTGCATGGTTTCGATCACCAGCTTCTTGAATTCCGCTGTGTATCGTTTGTTCGGTACTCCCTTTGGCATAGCAAAACACCCCACTTGTTAGATAGTATACCATACTGTCTAACAAATGGGGTGCAGTTCAAAATGCAGAGATGACGGTTTTTTTTACTCTTTGACAGTATTTGCAGCCAGTGCTGCGTCAAACTCCGGCCAGCAGCGCTTGAGGATAGCCGGTTTGCCCTCGGCGTTGATAAAGCAGTGGCGGCTGTCGCCGGTACAGCGTAGCGTGCCGGTTGCCTTGTCGTAGACATCATAGTGCAGCGTCATGCGCACGCCGTTGTACTGCGTGATAGATGCTTCGATTCGCACGGTTTCGCCGAATTTCGACATGGTTTTGTACTGGCAGGAGACCTCCAGCACCGGACCGCTGTAACCGGCCTCTTCAATGCGGTCGTAGCCAAAGCCGAGTTGCTCGAGCAGGTCCACGCGTGCCTCCTCGAACCAGCGGATGTAGTTCGAGTGGTGGACGATGCCCATGCCGTCGGTTTCGTAGTATTGGACTTTGTGCTCACAGGGGTTCATAAAAACACCTCGTTATTGGAAGAAAGTGAGTTGCGAAGTTTTTTGATTGCAAGTTTGTTCTTTGACGTTAAAGAATATTTGGATAGATCATGAAAAGATAATTCATAGGAGCTGTTATAAAAACCGCGCCCTGTATAAATTTCTGTTGGACTATTGAACAAAATACCGAAATAAGACTCTGGCATATCCTTTTTTGTCTTTGCATGATTTAGAAATTCTACCATTTCAGCATGCGTAAACAAAAGAAAAAGATTTTTCCAATGGACAGATGCCGAGGATGAACCTCGCTTGCCTTGAGTTAAGTACGGTGTTTTAGGAAAGTGGGGATATTGCGCTGTAAGAACAAAAAAATCTGCTCGTGGCGAAGGAGAAAATTTCGGATACCATAAAGCAAAGCTGCAATTGTTGGATTTTTGGATTTCTTCCTCGCTAAGCGAGTATACGCGAGATGACTTTACTTGAATAGTTGCGGTGAAATTGTGGCATGTCGCATCCTCGTGACGATAAAGCATAAGATCAATGCCTTTTTCTTGACGAGAAGTAGGGACGAATACAGATACATTGAATTGTTTGGGTGTATAGAGCAGTTTCGAAAGTGTATCTGCGACGCAATATTCGGAATATTCGATAGAAAATAAAGGCTCCATTATAGGTGCTCCTGTTATAAATAATCAAGATTATTGTAGGAAACGGCACAAAGATGCGAACAAAATGAGTCGTTCGCATATACAAAGATCAAGCATTCGTGACTATTGACAGGATCAAACTCGGTTCGATATACGCCGAAAGAAAGGCCATTTCGTTGGCAAATATGAGCAAGATGACAATTGAACTGTGCGAGATCGGCAGTCTCTAATATAATTGGGGAAATGCAGAAGTATCTCGAAGAATTTGCCGCCAATGTGGGGATGAACTGATATATCCTAAAATGTCTTGCATTATGCGCTTATAGTATTTTTTAACCGCTTTTTCATATTGTATTTATTGATAGGAAAGCGCCCTCGTTGAGGGCGCTTTCCGCACAGGCTTTACTTAAAGTATTTCACACCGTTTGCAAACAGCGGCTGATACTTTTCGCCGTAGATATTCTTGCCGACAAACGGGCTGTAACGCTCGGTATGGCCCATCTTGCCGAGCACACGGCCGTCCGGGGAGGTGATACCCTCGATCGCGCACATGGAGCCGTTCGGGTTCCACGCGATGTCCATGGACGGGTCACCGTTCAGATCGGTGTACTGGAACGCTACCTGACCGTTCTTGATCAGGTCGTCGATGACGTTCTGCGGTGCTACGAAGCGGCCCTCGCCGTGCGAGAACGCGATGGAGTGCAGGTCGCCGACATTGCAGGAGGACAGCCACGGGGACTTAATCGACGCAACGCGGGTGGTGGCGTAGCGGCTCTGGTGGCGGCCGATGAGGTTGAAGGTCAGCGTCGGGTCGTCGCCGGTCATCTCGTCACGGATTTCGCCGTAGGGAACCAGACCCAGCTTAATGAGCGCCTGGAAGCCGTTGCAGATGCCGAGCATCAGGCCGTCGCGCTTGTTCAGCAGCTCGTGGATGCTGTCCTTGATGCCTGCGTCGCGCAGGAAGGACGCAATGAACTTACCGGAACCGTCCGGCTCGTCACCGCCGGAGAAGCCGCCCGGCAGGATAACCATCTGCGCCTTGCGGATAGAGTTCTCGAGCTGCTCTGCGCTCTCGCGGAGGGCATCCGCGGAGAAGTTGCGGACAACGACAATCTCAGCCGCGCCGCCTGCATTCTCAACCGCGCGGGCGGTGTCGTACTCGCAGTTGGTGCCCGGGAACACCGGGATAACGGCCAGCGGCTTTGCGCTCTTGACCGCCGGAGCGGATACATTGCGCTCGGTGAAGGAAACCTTGGTCAGATGCTCGTCGGAAGCAGCCGCCTTGGTCGGGAATACGCTCTCGAGCTTGCCCTCGAAGGCATTCGTCAGCTCGTCGAGCGTTACGGACTCACCGGCAACCGTGATCTTCTCGTCATCGGTGGTGTGACCGACCAGCCAGTAAGCGGGCAGCTCGGATGCGGCTTCGATCAGGATGCCGCCGAAGTTCTTGAGGTACAGCGCGTCAGCCGGGAACGAGTCGTCCATCTTAAAGCCAATCTTGTTGCCGAGCGCCATCTTGCAAACGCCCTCGGCAATACCGCCGGTGGACAGCGCCCATGCGGATACCGCCTTGCCGGACGCAATCAGGTTTGCAACCTCGTTCCACATAAACTTGAGCGTGGTGTAATCCGGCGTGCCGTCCTGATTGTACGGTGCATCGAAGAAGTAAACCGGATGACCTGCCGCCTTGAACTCAGGAGAGATGAGGCGGGAAGCGTCCTGCGGTGCGATTGCGAAGGAAACCAGCGTGGGCGGTACGTCCATATCGTCAAACGAGCCGGACATGGAGTCCTTGCCGCCGATGGCTGCCAGACACAGGTTCTCCTGTGCGGTGTACGCGCCCAGCAGAGCGGACAGCGGCTTGCCGAAACGCTTCGGGTCCTTGCCGAGACGCTCGAAATACTCCTGGAAAGTGAGGTATGCGGTCTCAAAGTCACAGCCGGCAGCAACCAGCTTGGCTACAGACTCGATTACCGCGGAGGATGCACCGAGATACGGGTTCTGCTCGGTGAAGTAGGGGTCAAAGCCGAACGCCATGACAGAGGCGGTTTCGCACTGACCGTTGAGAGCCGGCATGGTAGCCGCCATGACCTGCGTCGGGGTCAGCTGATACTTGCCGCCGAAGGGCATGAATACCGAGCTTGCGCCGATGGAGCCGTCGAAACGCTCGACCAGACCGCGCTCGAGGCAGATGCCGAGGGTAGAGGCGTGGTTCAGCAGCTTTTCCTTTTCGGAATTGCCTGCCGGAGCACAGGAGATAGACGGAGTCGGCAGTGCGCCAACCTCTGCGTCAACATGCTTGGAGCAGCCATTGGTGTTGAGGAAATCACGGGAAACATCGACAATCTTGACGCCGTTCCAAGTCATGCACAGGCGGTTCTTGTCGGTAACGGTTGCGACAACAACAGCCTCGATATTCTCCTTGGCAGCTGCGGCAATAAAGGCGTCTACGTCCTTTGCACGGACAACGACAGCCATGCGCTCCTGCGACTCGGAGATAGCCAGCTCGGTGCCGTCCAGACCGTCGTACTTCTTCGGTACGGCGTTCAGGTCGATGTCAAGGCCGTCGGCCAGCTCGCCGATGGCAACGGATACACCGCCTGCACCGAAGTCGTTGCAGCGGCGAATCATGCGGGTGACGTTGCCGTCGCGGAACAGACGCTGAATCTTGCGCTCTTCCGGCGGATTGCCCTTCTGGACCTCTGCACCGCAGGTTTCGAGCGATTCCTCGGTGTGCTTCTTGGAGGAGCCGGTTGCGCCGCCGCAGCCGTCGCGGCCGGTCTTGCCGCCGAGCAGGATAACGATGTCACCCGGCTCGGGTACCTCGCGGATGACGTTCTCCAGCGGAGCTGCACCGACAACCGCGCCGATCTCCATGCGCTTTGCAACATAACCCGGATGGTAAATCTCGTGTACGAGGCCGGTCGCAAGGCCAATCTGGTTGCCGTAGGAGGAGTAGCCCGCAGCAGCGGTCTGGCACAGCTTGCGCTGCGGCAGCTTGTGTTCGAGGGTCTCAGACAGCGGTACGGTCGGGTCACCCGCACCGGTCACGCGCATTGCCTGATAAACGTAGGAGCGACCGGACAGCGGGTCGCGGATCGCACCGCCAAGGCAGGTAGCCGCGCCGCCGAACGGCTCGATCTCGGTCGGGTGGTTATGAGTCTCGTTCTTGAACATGAGCAGCCAGTCCTCGTAGTGGCCGTTCACAAGTGCCTTCACCTTAATGGAGCAGGCGTTGATCTCCTCGGACTCGTCGATATTCTTCAGGTAGCCGCGCTTTTTGAGCACCTTAGCCGCAATCGTACCCATGTCCATCAGCGTTACCGGACGCTTGGCGGCCTTTTCCTCGCCGTAGACCTCCACGCGGGCAGCCATGTAACGGTCAAATGCGTCCTGCACCATCTGGTCCTCGAACTTTACGTCGTCGATCTGGGTGAGGAAGGTGGTGTGGCGGCAGTGGTCAGACCAGTAGGTATCGACCATGCGGACCTCGGTGATGGTCGGGTCGCGCTTCTCGGTGTCGCGGAAGTAGGTCTGCAGGAACTTGAGGTCGTCAAGGTCCATCGCAAGACCCATGTGGTGCAGCAGGTCAGAGAGCGCACTCTCGTCCATATGGGTGAAGCCGACAACGGACGCAACGCTAGTCGGGATAGCGTATTCTACCTTGAGGGTAGCAGGCTTGTCCATCGAAGCCTCGCGGGTGTCCACGGGGTTGATCAGGTAGCCGCGAATCTTGTCCATGTCCTCAGCGGTGAGTTCGCCTTCCAGAACGTAGATTTTAGCAGCGGCAACGGTCGGGCGTTCGCCGCCGGTGAGCAGCTGGATGCACTGCGCGCAGGAATCGGCGCGCTGATCGAACTGACCGGGCAGCGGCTCTACCGCAAGGATGGTGTGAGCGCCTTCCGGACGGGGAAAGTCCTCGTCGTAGCACACATCAGCCATAGGCTCGGAGAATACGATGCCCTTTGCCTTCTCGTAGGTCTCAGGTGCAAGTCCCTCTGTGTCGTAGCGGCAGAGATAGCGCACATGAGTCAGGTTTTTAATTTCCAACAGGTCGTGCAGGCTGGAGAACAGGCTGCGTGCTTCGACATCGAAGCCGGGTTTTTTCTCGGAATAACAACGATTGACGCTCATGATCGTGTTCGCTCCTTTATTGCATGATACTTCTATTCTACCTTTTTCACGCAGATAAATCAATCGGTGAGGGCGACAAAATATTGTTGATTTCGATGGAGAAGTTTTCTATACCGTTAGAACAAATTAGTAATCAGGAATTAGCAAACGGTAATTGACGGTGTGGTGCAGCCTTCTTCTGGGTATAGCTCATTAAAAACGGAAACCGCAGGATGTGACAAGCTGCAGCGGTGTGAAGAAGATGAAAACGTTATGTTATCTCCACTCCACACTCTTTTCTTTCAATTTCCAAAGAGGTGTGATATAATGTAAGTCAAGAGGAGGGCGACCGTGCATGCCGCCCTCGTATTCAAAAAGACGGCGCCGTGCAAACCGGTTGAGCATACAGGCGCGTCTGGTATCAAATTATGCCGCGGAATACTCTGCGGTTACAGGAGGAACTGTCATGGAAATCAAGCTCTCACCGTCTATTCTGTCCGCAGATTTTGCAAATCTTGCACGCGATATTAAAATTGCCACCGATGCCGGTGCGGAATATGTTCACGTTGACGTTATGGACGGTCACTTCGTGCCGAATATCACCATCGGCGCTCCGGTGGTTAAGGCGCTGCGCAAGGCGACCGACAAGGTGCTCGATGTACATCTGATGATCTCGGACCCCGATCAGTATCTGGACGACTTCATCAAGGCCGGCTCGGATATTATCACCGTACACTACGAGTCCAACGGTGATACGCTTGAGCAGCTGAAGAAAATCCGCGCAGCCGGTGTCAAGGCAGCTTGCGTTATCAAGCCGAAAACCCCCGCTGAGGTGCTGTTCCCGCTGCTGCCGTATTGCGATATGGTGCTGATCATGACCGTTGAGCCGGGCTTTGGCGGTCAGGGCTTTATCCCGGAGTGCATGGACAAAATCAAGGCTGTCCGCGCGGAAATCCAGAAGAATGGCTACAAGTGCGAGCTGGAGATTGACGGCGGTGCAAAGCTGAACAATACCGCCGACATCGTAGCCGCCGGTGCAGACGTTATCGTAGCAGGTTCTGCCGTGTTCGGCGGTGACATTGCAGCTAATGTCAAGGGCTTCCACGAGGTATTCAAGGAAGGCGTAGCCAAGGCAGCCTGGAGCAAGTAATCATATAAGTGTGAACAACCCCCAATCGTTAGTCTGTCTGACCGTTGGGGGTTTTCTAATAGAGATGAGGGATAAAATGAACGAACTGACAAAGCGAATCGTTTCGTGTGTACTGCTGATGATGATCGGACTCGGGTGCTTTTTCGGTATCTCGGGATGGCAGTCCTCACCGGAGACGCACCGGACGAGCATTGAATACTTAAACGAAAAGCAGACGACTGTGATGAAGCTGACTGCGGCTTCCACGGCAGCATCTGCAGCTGTTTCGGCTCTGCCGGGAGACACGGGCAGCGCCATCGCAGAAAAGCTGGCTGATCTCACGTCGGACTTTCTGATTGTACTGTGCGCTATTATGCTGGAGAAGTACCTGCTCACCATTACCGGATACGCGGTTTTTCGGTTTATTTTACCGGCAGTGTGCGTGCTGCTCATCGTCCGGCAGTTCCGCAGCAGCGAGATTCTGGCGAAGCTCGCATTCAAGCTGGCGCTGTTCGGCATGGCGGTTTGGCTTGCCGTTCCGGGCGGCATCACAGTATCGCGCATGATCGAGGCCACCTATGAAACCTCGCTGTCGCAGACCATTGAGGACGCGCAAAGTGCAGCGGATGCTATCGATACCAGTGCGGGTTCAGACTCGGATTCGGACAGCGAAAAGAGCGGTTTCTGGTCGGGTATCACGTCCTCGGTGCAGAATGCGGTCTCCGGCGTGACGGAAAAGTTTGAAAAACTGCTCAGCAATGTCATGGAGGCACTCGCTGTGCTGATCGTTACCTCGTGTGTGCTGCCGGTGCTCGTGCTGCTGTTCCTGCTGTGGATTGTGAAAATGCTCACCGGGATTGACTTCAATCTGCCGAAGCGGAAATCAACGGAGTAATTAAGAGTGGAGAGTGAAGATAACGTAGCGATTTACCCTTCTTCACATGATTCTATCTTATTATTACAGGTATACCATAGGGTACGTTGGCTTGGCACATCGCCTGTAACTCATCTGCATAGACCTAAAGGAAGTGGATTTCAAATATTGTCAGACCTGCAAGGTCAATCCGCCTCAAACCGGCAGCTGTAAGACCTTGTTAAAATAATAAAACCGCCTGAAAAGGCGGTTTTGGTTTTATTGTGTATTAGCTATGGTAAATTAATGTTGCGGGTGTTGCTTTGCGCTGCGTTTCATCTGGTACATGCATACGCCCGCGTTTACAACAGCCGCCAGCAGGAACAGTACGACTGCGCAGAACCGAATAGCGAACGATGTATCCAGAAGGGCGCTGAAATCCTGTGCATATACGCGAACATTGTACTCGAAAATCTGCCCGAGCAACGCCAGTGAGCACAAACCCATACTGACCGCTGCAAATGGCAGCGCGTTTTTTCGTCTGGCCAGTGCAATGAGCGGCAGTACAAGTGAAAGTATACCGCAGGTCAGGCTCCCCACAGAGCACATCACCGAAATTGAAATTGTAGTGGACATTTTTTGTCTCCTCCTTCCTTTGTGAGCAGTATAACACATTATGGGTGGAAAAGAAAGGACAATATTACGCAGCCAATAAACCCTCACGTTAATTCCTAATTTAGCATTGACAGAACCACTCACAGAGGGTATACTAATCCTAAGAAATTAACATACTATTAAAAAGTATTTTGAAAAGAGGTGCGCCATGGCAGACACAGGCAAACTCAAGCGGGAGAACACGGCTCTGCTCCGGCAGGCGATGCAGAACGGCTCTGCCGGCAAGAACGATCTTGCGCGGCTGACACATCTCAGCTTTCCGACCGTCAGCCGCATTGTGGATGAGATGGTCGAGTGCGGAGAAGCGCAAGAAATCGGCACGGCGGCTTCCACTGGTGGACGCTGCGCCATGCAGTACCGGCTGAACCCGCAGTACCGGCTGTTCCTGTGTCTGCGGCTGGAGCAGGACACGCTGCACTGGTTTGTGTGTGACCTCGACGGCACACCGCTCGAACAGGAACAGCAGACCTGCTCTGGCGATGTGTGCGAACTTCTCGACACGCTTCTGATGCGTGTTAGGGCGCGTTACCCGCGGCTTGCAGCGGTGGTACTCGGCTTTGCCGGAACGATGCATAACGGCATCGTCACCGAGAGTTTCGGCTACCCTGAGCTGCGGGGCGTAAGCCTTAGTGCGTATCTTCACGATAAAACCGGCCTGCCGTGCATGGCGGCCCGCGATATGCAGGTTGTGGCCGCAGGCTACGCGGCGCAGTACACACCCGCACCGAAAGCCGCCGTGTGTATTTACATCGGCAAGCTGGGCGCAGGCGCAGGTATCGTGCTGGACGGAAAGGTCTGGGGCGGTGCCGCAGGCTTTGCCGGCGAATTACACTATCTGCCGATTAAACACAATCTCGAATACGCGCAGAATCACTTTGCAGGCGCGGATATGAGTGACTATTTCACCAAGGTCATCTGCGGCTGTGCGGCGCTCATCAATCCGGACAGGGTGGTGCTGTACGCTGACCCGCGTCTGGCAGATAAGGCATCGCAAATTCGCGTAAGCTGCGCGCAGGCGCTGCCGGAGCAGGCCATGCCGGTGATAGAGCTGTCCCGGTCCTTCGAGCAGGACTACACCCGAGGGTTATTTACATTGGCGAAAAAGATGGAGGAAACCACATGAAATACTTTGTTTTTGACATTGACGGCACGCTGATCGACTCCTCAAAGGTAGACCAGTGGGCGATGCGTACTGCGCTTGCCGAGTTCGGTTATCATTTCACCTATGAGCAGCTGATTTTCTCCTTCGGTATGCCGGGCAGACGCGCATTGGCGAAATTAAGCATTCCAGCCGAGCGGGTCGAGCCGATCATGGCTCGCTGGGAAGCGCTGGCGTATGACCGGCTGGACGAAATCCCGATGTACGACGGCATCCCCGAGGTGATAGCCGAACTGCGGAACGGCGGATGTCAGTGTGGTATTGTTACCTCGCGCACGCGCCTGCAGCTTGAGCAAGGCATCAAGCCGATTGGCTTCACGCCGTGGTTTGATGAGATCATCTGCGCGGATGATGTCGAGCATCCCAAGCCTGCGCCGGACGCTCTGCTCGAGTGCCTGCGACGGTTCGGCTGTAAACCCGAGGACGCCGTCTATATCGGCGACAGCGAATATGATATGCAGTGCGCGAAAAGTGCAGGCGTCAAGAGCGTCCTCGCCCTGTGGGGGTGCTCCGAGGCGGAGAAGTTAATGTCGGATATGAGGTTTGAACATCCGGCAGAGATTCTGTCGCTCAGATAAATATAATTGTATATGCTTAGGGGCGGACCAATGTGTCCGCCCTCTCTTTCTGGTCTGTTCCTTGTTGTGGGTATAGGCAAAAAGAAACCCTCCCTCATTACGAGAGAGGGTTTCCTTTTGCACAGATTTACTCGGATTTATGCAGCAGATCCATAAATTCTTCGCCGGTGATGGTTTCTTTTTCCAGAAGGAAGTGTGCCAGACGGTGCAGGGCATCCATATTATTCTGCAGGATGCCGATGGCCTTCTCATGCGCGGTCTTGACGGTGGCAATCACTTCCTCATCAATCTTCGCAGCGGTCTCTGCCGAGCAAGCGAGCGCGGTATCGCCCGACAAATACTGATTCGTCACGGTCTCGAGCGCAACCATATCGAACTTGCGGCTCATGCCGTAGCGCGTGATCATCGAGCGTGTCAGCTTGGTGGCCTGCTCGATGTCATTAGATGCACCGGTCGTAATCGAGCCGAAAATCAACTCCTCGGCTGCACGGCCGCCGGTGAGCGTTGCCACCTTGTTCAGCAGTTCATCCTTGCTCATCAGATTGTGCTCGCCCTCGTCCACCTGCATGGTGTAGCCGAGTGCACCCGAGGTGCGCGGCACAATGGTAATCTTGGTGACAGGCGCGGAGTCGGTCTGCTTGGCAGCCACCAGTGCGTGACCGATCTCGTGGTACGCAACAATCTCCTTCTCCTTGGCGCTGAGCACGGCGTTCTTGCGCTGCGCACCGGCAATGACGGTCTCTACGCTCTCATCCAGATCGGCCTGAATGACGCTGTTGCGTCCAAGACGAACGGCACGCAGAGCCGCCTCGTTGATGATGTTGGCGAGGTCAGCACCGGAAGCGCCGGAGGTTGCGCGGGCAATCGAGTTAAAGTCGATGTTGCCGGACATATGAACATCCTTAGCGTGCACCTTCAAAATTGCGATACGACCCTGCAGATCGGGCAGTTGAACTGGAATGCGGCGGTCAAAACGGCCCGGACGCAGCAGAGCCGGGTCAAGCGCCTCCGGACGGTTGGTCGCCGCCAGAATAACGACGCCTTTGGTGCCGTCAAAGCCGTCCATCTCGGTCAGCAGCTGGTTGAGCGTCTGCTCGCGCTCATCGTTGCCGCCCATGCCTGCGCCGTCGCGCTTTTTACCGATGGTATCAATCTCGTCGATGAACACGATGCACGGTGCTTTTTCGCTAGCCTGTTTGAACAGATCGCGCACCTTGGCCGCGCCCATACCGACGAACATTTCGACGAACTCCGAGCCGGAAATCGAGAAGAACGGCACATGCGCTTCACCGGCAACGGCCTTCGCCAGCAAGGTCTTGCCGGTGCCCGGAGGGCCGACCAGCAGTGCGCCCTTCGGCAGCTTGGCGCCGATGGAGGCGTACTTGTTCGGGTTGTGCAGGAAGTCCACGATCTCGGTGAGGGCCTCCTTGGCCTCATCCTGACCGGCGACATCGGCAAAGGTCTTGCCGGTCTCTGACTCCGCGTAAATCTTGGCATTGGACTTTCCAAACGTCATGGCATTGCCGCCGCCCATACGCTTCTGCATCTGCTTCGCCATCATATTTCCCAGGAAAACAAAAATCAGAATCGGGAGAATCCAGGTCAGGAAAAAGGACAGCAGCGGATTCATCGGCTCCACAATCGCCTCCTGGAAATTGATTTCCTTATGCGCCATGAGCCGTTCTGTCAGCTTCTCATCGGGCCACGGCCCGGTTTTATACGTCGCGTATATCTCTTTCCCATTCTTATCCTTCTCTCCCGTGTCCGCGATAAACTGAATCTCTGAATCCGTCTTGGCGACATCGGTCACCTGTCCGGCTTCCACCTTTTCAAGAAATGTACTGTACGGCACCTCGATGATGGTTCTGGACTGAATCCACGGCACCATCAGTGCATTGAACAGAATCATGACGATCATGACGATTAAATAGTATTAAATAAATGGTTTCCGCGGACTTTTATTGTCGTCCTCGTTCTTTATACCCATGGTTTTTCTCCTTTATCTGCCGGTTACCTTATTTAAAACCTCTTCCACAAATGCTTCCGCGTCCTGGAAATCTTTTTCATCCGGATGAAGCATTCCCTCCTCGTACGCGGCTATCATTGTCCGGATCTGAGGCGAATCATTGATGGCCTGCATCTGTTTATACCTGTCCAGCACCTGCGGCATCATCTTGCCGCCGCAGAGGAAACAGCCGAGATAGTCGTTATCCTCCGGCACAAAAACAGACACCCGGTTCTCCACCTGTTTAAAATACTCACTGCTTCCGCCCATTCCGCAGGTTCCGAAAAGGGCTACCTTCTTCCCGTGGAGCCCGGAAAGGAATTCCATGACACGGCTGCCGCAGGTGCCTCTGTCATTCCAGAATCCTACAAAATATGTGTCCGCTTCCCCATCCCGCAGTTCCTCCAGTCTCTGAATATCCTTTGAACGGCCCGGAATCGAGTCGAATATTTTCATCGCTACTTTTTCCGTATTGCCTGTATTACTCGTATAAACAACCAGATAATCCATGTTCCTGCCTCCTTGCCACTTTTACGCCTGGCTTTCTTCTGTATATAAAATATACCTAAAATTCACAGATATCAAGATCAAATCGGAAATGTTTATCTACTTTATGCTTTTTTTAGATTCTCCGGCTCCAGTCTTCAGAAACAGCCTCCGTCATCCCCTCCACTGTAAACCGGGAAGCAGTCACATCTGCTTTTCTTCCGTGTTCTTCCAGCTTTTTCGCCGTAATATCGCCGATACACACCACACGGATTCCTGCCAGAAG
>ERZ773248.2150-NODE-2150-length-12768-cov-14.368835_pt1 | contig 12768 bp, 9 predicted proteins | sample MGYA00580518_ERZ773248 | MGnify/ENA primary metagenome ERZ773248 (study PRJEB29015, sample SAMEA2737762) | human gut metagenome | biome: human gut; feature: human-associated habitat; material: faeces | place: China | collected 2012 ...
CAGATTACACAGCAGATTCCTGGAAGGCAATGCAGTTAGAGCTTCAGGAAGCAAAAGATCTTCTTGCAAAAGAAAAACCAACTCAGGCAGAGGTTGATGAAGCTACAACTCATCTGAACACAGCCGTAGAGGCTCTTGTTAAAGCTGATACGAAGGTAACAGTCACTCTCAACAAGAAAACAGCTACTGTTTACAAAGGAAAAACAACTACACTGAAAGCAACTGTAACAGGAGCAGATGCATCAAAAGTTACATTTACTTCCAGCAACCCAAAAGTTGCAACAGTAAACAAAACAACCGGTAAAGTTACAGCAAAAGCAGCCGGAAAAGCTGTGATCACAGCTAAATGCGGCAACGTAAAAGCAACCTGCACAGTAACAGTTAAGAATCCAACTCTGAAGCTTACAAAAACATCAGCATCTGTAAAAGTTGGAAAGACAACTAAGATTGCAGCAAAAGCAACTCCATCCGGAAAGATCACATACAAATCCAGCAATAAGAAAATTGCTACCGTATCTTCCAATGGTACAGTAAAAGGTATCAAGAAAGGTACTGCTAAGATTACAGTAACATGCAATGGTGTATCCAAGACATTTAAAGTAACTGTAAAATAATCGGATTAATTCAGTGTGAGAATTAACTGATTCACAGACATAGAAAAGAAATCCTGTATTCCGGTCAAAAGGACAGGGTTTCTTTTCCTTGTAAAACATAAAATGACAGATATTCAGTGTGAAGTCGCGTAGTGAAAGTGGATAGTTTTGTCTGTTTAATTATATAACGTTTCTGGAAAATACAGAGGGGATAAGTCTTGAAATTTAACATAATGCTGTTAGTAGGAAATTTGCTATCTATATTTTCCAGAAATGTTATAAAAGAAGAGGAGAGGATTTATGGACAAGAATAATGAGCAGAAAAAAAATACGAATCCTGAAACAAATCAGAAACAGGATAATTTAAAGCCCTGGTTAAAGCTTCTTCCGGCGGCTGCAGTTTTTGCAGCAGTCTGTGTGACCTGTTATCAGACTGAAAAAAGCCCCGTAGAAACCGCTGTAGTTTCTAATAATAGTATTATGTCTACTGATGATATCAAAGAACTGATTGCAACAGGAAATACCCACGACGAAGTTTTACAGGAATCTTCTGCAAAAAGCAGCAAAGCATCAGCAAAAACATCAAAGAAAGCCAAAAAAGCCAGTAAGATAAAAACCGGCACAAAGAAAAATGCTTCTACCGGAGCCGCTGCAAATGGCAGCGCTGCCGGCGGAGGTGGTGCAGGAAGTACTGTCACACCAACTACACAAGTTCCGGCTGACGGATATGTGGATGGAACTTATACAGGCTCCGGAACCGGATTCGGTGGAACGATCACTGTGCAGGTAACTGTCAGTAATCATAAAATTGCATCAATCAATATTTTGGATGCCTCCAGCGAAACAGCTTCCTATTTTGCCAATGCACAGGGTGTAGTCAGCAGAATTATTTCCAGCCAGTCACCAAACGTAGATGCGGTGAGTGGAGCTACCTATTCCTCAAATGGAATTATCACAGCAGTCCAGAACGCATTGTCTCAGGCGATTCCATCAGGAAACCAGACAACAGCCACACCAACACCAACGCCGTCACCAAAACCTACAAAGAAACCAGTTCCAACACCAAATCCGGATAAAGAATCTCCATACAAAGATGGTACTTATACGGGAACTGCACAGGGTTACAGCGGAACGGTAACCCTGACTGCTAAGATAAAAAAAGGAATTATCAAATCTCTCGATGTAAAGCATACCGATACACCACAGTTTTTCCAGAAGGCATGGGAGGTTCTTGAAAATTCAATCATTCAGAATCAGTCCGCTGATGGAATCGACACTGTCAGTGGTGCGACCTATTCATCCAAAGGAATCTTAAATGCGATGAAAGATATCCAGAAACAGGCTGCCAAAACGAACGCAAAAGTAACTCCGACACCAGTTCCAACAGAAACTCCGAACGTTACTCCGACACCGGAAGCAACACCGACGCCAGAGGTAACACCAACTCCTGAAAACACACCCGCTCCGACAGAAACGCCTGAACCGACACCAACCCCAGACGAAACACCGGAGCCGACACCTGAACCGCAAGGACCGTATAAAGACGGAACATACTCCGCTTCAAGTTATGGCTATAGTGGAAGAGTAGAAGTAACGGTAACTATCCAGAACGGCCAGATTTCCTCTATTGAACAGAGCAACAGTGATTCTCCGGAATATTTCGACTATGCATGGGGAACACTTTATCCTCAGATCATGGGAAATCAGTCCGCTGATGGAATTGATACGGCAAGTGGTGCAACATTCTCATCTGAAGGAATCCTTGGAGCTGTTCAAAAAGCTCTTGCGCAGGCTCTTGCATAGAGATTGTAAAAATGGAATTTATGTGATATAATCACTGTTAGTGGATACCAACTTTTCTGAATCATTAAAATGGAGGATTCTATTATGATTAAAACAACTGTAAAAGTAGACGGAATGATGTGCGGAATGTGCGAATCTCATGTCAATGACGCAGTAAGAAAAGCTTTCCAGGTAGATAAAGTTTCATCTTCCCACAGCAAAGGCGAAACCACTCTTATCACCGATGCACCTGTAGATGAAGCCAGATTAAAAGCGACGATTAATGCCACAGGATATGAAGTAAAGGGAATTACCTCAGAGCCTTACGAAAAGAAAAAAGGACTGTTTTCATTCCTTCATAAATAAATCGGTAATTGCCAGGTTCATCAGGCAGTAACTCCTATACAAAACCGGACATGAATTTTGATAGTATCAAGATTCTTTGTCCGGTTTTTTGTAACTTTTTTATAGCTTTTTGTCGATAAATCTCGAATAATGGCGTCAAAAAGTCTGATAATTTCATAAAAATCGGTTGTGACTTTTGTGCAGTTATGATACACTAAATGCAGTTAAGAAATTGATAGAAGATTACAATCTGGAGACGAAATAATGAAAAGAAAAATAGAAATTGTCTGCTGGATTTTATTTACCATATGTTCTGGTGTTTGCTTTTTTGTCAACTTCATGAGCAAACCTCCTGTAGACGATACCCATACTTTTACTTTATATATGATTGGTGCCACAGTAGTATCTTTACTGTATCCGGTGTCCATGTTCATCCTTGGACTAAGAAATCGATATTTATATGATAAATTAAATGAAATCGCTGAAGAAAAAGAGGAAACCTTAAAGGCAAGGACATCCAGATCATCTGTTTCCACACCTGTATCCGGATACCCGGTACCTGACATAAATATCCTCGTCAGCGCTCTCACTTCTGAGCAGGAACTTACAGAAGAAGAGAAAAATTACTTGCTTGAATACATTAAGAAGAAATGACGTGATATCTAATGAAACTACTGACCTGTATGTCCATCTCAGGATCAATCCCCGTTGTGATCTGTTTACTTATGTACCTGATTCAACGCGCTGATTACAATTACACTTTAGGCAGAAGATTACTGATAACGGGTATCCTCTTTTATCTGATGCCTGTGCAATTGATAAAATATCTGATTCCAAAAGATGTATTTCCAACATCTATGCTGATCACAGATGAATCTCAGCTATATTTATCAGGTTCTTTGTCCTTCACTCCAGAAAGACAGGGTGAATATATATGGATGCCGCAATGGTTTGATATCATATCTAAAATATGGCTGGTAGCAATCATTATTTTCGCCATTTATCAAATCATCAGCTTCTGGAGAGGAGCTCATTCTATTCAGAATTATATATTTGATAAAGTAGAAGAATCAGACAATAACCAAGTATATTATCTGATTCCTGATGGAATCTGCGGACCATGTACAATCGGATTTTTCCGTCAGAAAATTGTATTTCCAGAGAGTTTCCCTATGTTACATTCAGAATATGACATGGTATATAAGCATGAACATTCTCATCTGAAAAATCACGACAATCTGGTAAAAGTATTATGCCTTCTGGTTTTGTGCCTGCACTGGATGAATCCGGTGGCATACCTTTTACTTTTCCTTTACATAGATACAGCAGAAATAGTCAGTGACAGCGCCGCCGTAGAGGGCTGCTTAAAGGAACGCCGCAAAGACTATGCCACACTGCTGGTAAACGAAGCCTCAACTCCGGACAAAAATCCGGTTATGTGGAAAAATAATCTTTTCAGCAATAAAAAGAAAAGCGGAAAGAATATGAAAATCTTAAAAAGGAGGATCAACTACATGATGAAGGAAAAGAAAAAAGGATTGTTACAGAGAGGGATTATGGTGGCTGTGTCTGCACTGACAATTGTTGCTGGAGCTGGAACGGTGTTGGCGTATGAGCCGATGCCATCGTCGGATAAGTCAGTTATTGATTTTGTGGCAGAAAATGAAGAGAATTCTGATATGCTTGATTTTAGTATGTCTTTTTTAATTTCAAATCTCAAGTTTACAGAAAATGACACTGTATTTTTTTACGAAGATGGGACTCAAATTTCTGAAAATAATACATTTTCTCCATATGCGCTTTGTACACACAGTATGGTTAATGGATACTTATCCAAACATAGTAAAAATAGTTCCGGTGGATGTACTGTAACAACTTATACATGTCAAAGATGCGAAAAGTGTGGATATTTAGCAAATGCCAAATATCATGCAACGACAACTTATGCAAAATGCCCTCATTAATATATCTCTCCAATATTATATAACATCTAAAAATAGCCAAAGGTCAAGTATTATTTTATATTAAATAGTACTTGACTTTTTGATTTTTCTGAAATATTTTCTCAATATACTCTAAATATAATACTTGCATTTTATAAATAGTTAGTATATACTAACTATTAGAGTTAGATAAAATAAACTCTCGCGTGAATCAATCATTTAAACTCCATCCGAAGTCTTGCTGAAATCTTCGGAATCTTGAATCACATCTGCATTTTCATTAATACCGCGGTCATGCTGAAGCCGTTTACCAGATATGATTCATCTGCATACAGCCCATATAGCCAATGGCCTGTTGCACTTTGGTACATCTTTTTCCAAATAGCTATATTCTTGTATCTCGCGCATTGCATGGATACGGCTTTTTAGAAATGATGTACCAGGAGTTTAACCGAATCAAGCAAGTCCCTTGCTTCAATTTTGAATAGCAATGGATGGGGACTTGCTTGATTCGGTTATGAGCAAGTAGCGGAAGCGGATTGCGAATATCCGATTGAATGTAATATCAGAAAGGGGATTTATCATGTACTTAGAAATTGAGAAAGTAGTAGGAAGAGAAATTCTGGATTCCAGAGGAAATCCGACAGTCGAGGCAGAAGTATATCTGATGGACGGCACTGTTGCAAGAGGAACAGCTCCAAGCGGTGCTTCCACAGGTGAATTTGAAGCTCTGGAATTAAGAGATGGAGATAAAGCTCGTTACCTTGGAAAAGGTGTACAGAAAGCAGTAGAAAACATCAACACAACAATCAATGAAGCAATCGAAGGTCTCGATGCCAGCGATATCTACGCTGTAGACGCAGCTATGATTGCAGCGGATGGAACAAAAGATAAATCCGAACTGGGAGCAAATGCAATCCTTGCAGTATCTATCGCCTGCTGCAGAGCAGCCGCAGCGTCCCTTGAAATTCCGCTGTATCGTTTCCTTGGCGGTGTATCCGGAAACCGTCTCCCGGTTCCGATGATGAACATTGTAAACGGTGGATGCCATGCATTATCCTCTGGGCTGGATGTACAGGAATTCATGATCATGCCAGTCGGTGCACCATCCTTCAAAGAATGCTTAAGATGGTGTGCAGAAGTATTCCACGCACTTGCTTCTATCCTGAAAGAACGCGGACTTGCTACTTCTGTAGGTGATGAAGGTGGTTTCGCCCCGGCACTGAAATCTGATGAAGAAGCAATCGAGACAATCCTTGAAGCAGTTAAAAAAGCAGGTTATGAGCCAGGCAAAGATTTCAAGATTGCGATGGATGCAGCTTCCTCCGAATGGAAGAGTGAGAAAGGCAAAGGCTACTACAAACTTCCGAAGGCTGGAACAGAATACACAGCCGAAGAGCTTATTGAGCACTGGGCTAAATTATGTGAAAAATATCCGATCATTTCCATCGAAGACGGTCTGGATGAGGAAGACTGGGAAGGATGGCAGAAACTTACTGCAAGACTCGGGGATAAAGTACAGCTTGTCGGTGATGATCTGTTCGTTACAAATACAGAGAGACTTGCAAAAGGTATTGAGCTTGGCGCAGGTAATGCAATCCTGATCAAATTAAACCAGATCGGTTCCGTATCTGAGACACTGGAAGCAATAAAAATGGCTCATAAAGCAGGTTATACTGCAATTTCCTCTCATCGTTCCGGTGAGACAGCAGATACAACAATCGCAGACCTTGCAGTAGCACTGAATACCTGCCAGATCAAGACAGGCGCTCCAAGCAGATCTGAACGTGTTGCAAAATACAATCAGCTTCTCCGTATCGAAGAAGAACTCGGCGCAAGCGCAGTATATCCTGGAATGAAAGCATTTAATGTAAAGCAGGACTAAATAATTTACTTCCATAATAATAAGTCAAAATAAACAAAATGCATTTCTGAGAGAATCACTTCCCCGGAAATGCATTTTGTTCATTTTGCTCTAAGAATACTTATTCTTTAACAAAATCCCGCAAGCGATAAAAAACAGGCTGCTGATTCAACCGCAGCCTGTAATATTTCTTATATAAAATTATCTTTCATCAAAAGCAACAAAATCTGTATGATGTCCCACATACTTATAAGCCGGACGAATGATCTTATTCGCATTAATCAGCTCTTCCAGACGGTGAGCACTCCAGCCAGGCATACGTGCGATAGCGAAAATCGGAGTAAACAACTCTTCCGGAATGCCAAGCATGCTATATACAAATCCACTGTAGAAGTCTACGTTAGCGCAGACATTTTTGAACAGTTTTCTATGCTCCATAATCAGTTTTCCGGCAATTCCTTCAACTTTGTCGTAGAGATCAAATTCCTCCGTCATTCCTTTCTCCTCAGCCAGTGCCTGAGCAAAACGTTTCAGAATCACTTCACGAGGATCAGAAAGCGTATAGACCGCATGTCCCATACCATAGATCAGTCCTGCATGGTCAAATGCCTCTTTATTCAGAACTTTCTGAAGATAATCAACAATCTCATCTTCATTATCCCAGTGCTCTACATGTGCCTTCAGATCTGAGAACATATTCTGAACTTTCAGGTTTGCACCACCGTGACGAGGACCTTTCAGCGATCCGATTGATGCAGCAGTGGAAGAGTAAGTATCTGTACCTGAAGAAGTTACTACATGAGTTGTAAAAGTAGAGTTATTACCACCGCCATGCTCAGCATGAAGAATCAGCGCAATATCCAGAACTTTTGCCTCCAGTTCTGTATATTTTCCATCCGGACGGAGCATAAGAAGAATATTCTCGGCAAGAGAGAGTCCTCTCTGCGGATTGCGGATAAATAAGGTATCGTCTTTACGGAAATGACGATATGCATGATAAGAATATACTGCAATCTCAGGAAGCTTCGCAATCAATTCAAGAGACTGACGAAGTACATTCTCCGGAGAAATATCTTCCGGATTATCATCATATGTATAAAGTGCAAGGACACAACGCTGCATAGCATTCATGATATTGGCATTCGTTCCTTTCATAACTACGTCACGGACAAAACGACCACCCAGATCTTCCATATCAAACATTACATCCAGAAATCTGGAAAGTTCATCCTTATCCGGAAGCTTCCCAAAAATCAAAAGATAGATAGTTTCTTCAAAGCCAAAACGTCTGCCCTTCAGGCCGCTGATGATATCCTGTACGTTAATTCCCTGATAGTATAAACGACCATCAGCCGGAATCTGTCTTCCGTTGATCAGATTATAACCGTTGACATCAGAAATCTCTGTCAGACCAGTGAGGACACCTTTACCTGCTGAGTCACGAAGTCCTCTTTTTACATCATATTCTACATACAGATTGGGATCAATATGATGATTCTTGAGCAGTTCCTGTTCAAAGAATCTCATTCTTTCACGAAGCTGTTTGGAGTCTTCCAGACTCATCATTTCATGTTTTTCCATAATATCTTTCCTCATTTCCCCAGTTATTATGCAGGTATTTCTGCTAAAAAACACTGATACAGTGAAGAGCGGATGCATCCTTGCGATCAGTGTTTTAGTATGACGAACATTTGTATTTATACCTATTTAATGATTGTACAGGAAAGTAGTGGGAAAGGCAAGCTAAAGATTGTATTTTTTTATATACAATCATATTAAAGTGCTAACGCTTTAAAATTCTACAGAACCAACAAGTATTTTCAGAAAAGAAATATGTATTACATAAATAAAATAGAATGGTAACATAAATAAGCCAAATGTGCTATAATAACCATGTTTATAACCCGTATTTGTATATTTATGTTTCCGTTAAGCAGGAAATTTACCCTATATGCACATAACATATAATATTTCCAGTCCGAAAACAGATACATATATAGATATAGATTAACAGGATTTACAGACAAGAAGTAACTGAAGAAGTAACTGAAGAAGCAAATAAAGAAATACATATAAAAAGGAGTATATAAGAAATGTCAGAAAGAAAAATGAAACAAGTAGAAGACTCACTAACAGAACAATCTCACTTATTAATGCCTAAATGTCTTAACGCAGCCGGATATTTATTCGGTGGTCAGCTGCTTGCATGGATTGACGAAACTGCAGGAATTGTTGCCAAGCGCCATGCAGAGATGAACGTTGTAACTGTAGCAGTAGATAATATGTATTTCAAAGCCGGAGCAAAAGTAAATGATACCATTGTACTGATTGGACGGCTTACTCATGTCGGGCGATCTTCTATGGAGGTACGTATCGATACCTACTGTGAAGCTCTTGACGGAACAAGAACCATGATTAACCGCGCTTACTTCACAATGGTCGGAACAGATGAACAGCAGCATCCGGTAGAAGTTCCGGGACTTATCATTGAAGGAGTTACCCAGCAGATTGAGAATGAAGCAGCACAGAAACGTGCCAAACTCTGGAAAGTCCGCAGACATGAGGGATTTTAACCGAATCAAGCAAGTAGCGGCAGCGGATTGCGAATATCTGATTGACCCAGATCAACCAGGTTGCCAAAACAGATTATGGATTATTAAATTGGTAAAAAAAACTGGTATGGAACAGAATTTCCGGCAGGTATGGTAGTAGGATATATAGATGTAGCCCGGGGCGGTTCTTCTGTAACCAGAAATACCTGATTTATTTATTCCAAAAACAAACGGATTTCCAGAACCCTGGAAGATTTTATCACCTATATAGAACGGGACGCAAAGGAAGTTGAAGGGCATTAATCAAAGATTCAATAAAAAAAGAGAACCTTACACGATCAAAAGATTGTGACAGGTTCTCTTTTATTTATAAATTAAAGTTTTTTAGTAGCATTTGCTACATGGACCATACCCCATGGCTTCTGCCTCTGACTGAATAACCTGTCTGGCTGTATCAGGATTCATTCTTCCACAATTCGGGATACTATGATATTTTTCTCCGGTTGCAGGTATCCATACCATTGCGCCTGTTGCCGCAGAAGAATCTTCCTGCACAGAATTCTGCTCAGAAACTGTTGTTTCTTCATGGTATGATGTTCCGTCGGATGATAAGTCATCAGATGAATTTGCGGATGAATCTCCGGAAGAATAATCATTACAAGGATTCTGAGACCAGTTAATCGTTGTTCCGTCAGATACCGCGATAATAGTTCCCTGTTTATCTGTACGAAATACAGGAATTTCCATATCCGATAATCGTCCCATTGTCTCTGCTGATGGATGATTATACTGGTTATTCACACCGCAGCTTATCACTGTATAAGACGGAGAGGTTGCCTCGAGGAAATCCCATGTGGTTGAACTTGCAGAACCATGATGTCCAATAGAGAGTACATCACAGTCAAGGTTCATTCCTGTACTGATCATATCCTGCTCACTAGTTTCTTCCGCATCACCGGTAAAAATAAAGCTGTTTGAACCATTTTCCAGTTTGATCACAAGAGAGTTATCATTACTATTCTGGCTGATACCACTTGGAGCCAGGACAGTAAAACTTCCGGTACCAAAATCAAATGTATCACCGACAGATGGATACTGTACAATAATCGCATTTGCAGTAGCTGTATTCATAAAGGTGTTAAATAAATTAGAAGTATGTACGTAATCCGATCCTAAGACGTTACTTACTTCGAAAGTATTTAAACATGGAATAAGACCTCCGAGATGATCCTCATCATAATGAGAAGAAATCATATAATCAATCGTCTGTACATTTTGCTGTTGTAAGTATGATACAACTTCATCTGCGTGGTTCTGATCACCACCGTCGTATAACAGGTTTTGTCCTCCGGACTGCACCAGAATAGCATTTCCCTGTCCGACATCCAGAAAATGAACTGCCATTTCTCCGTTTGTTTCCGCAGTTACTGTCAGCGCTGCCTGAGGTGCTAAAGTAAACAGCAAAAGAAACAGCGACAAAAACAAGGATATCAATTTGTTTTTTCTCTTCATAAGAAAGTCCTCCTAAGTATTTATAGCAATATGATTATACCACTTATTTTATTCAAATCATATTCCACAGATAAAAAAGGTTATAACGACATTCTTTTATGTTACTGTTCACTGCGTTCTCAGTAACACGCTTCGCGATGCACAGAATTTATGCTATTCGCTACAATAATACCAGGAAGTATAACAGTTCAGCAGCTTATCTCACAGAAATTACAGTCTGTACATTACTTACAGGATAACATTTACTGAACAGTTATTTATAAAGTTATTCGGTTATGAGCAAGTAGCGGAAGCAGATTGCTTGATTCGGTTAAATTTTTCTGTTCCTATCGTTCTTTCTTCTGGTTCTTCAATTCATCAATCAGTGTTTGTACAAATTCCGCTGTCTCTTCCCCACTGTAGAGCCCACTGTCATCCAGGCTGGAGAGATAATCCATAAAAGTAGTCAGAATACTGGACTCATTGATGATCAGACAGGTCGTCCGGTTATGAATATTGTTAAATAACATATATCCAAAGGTACTGTTTACGCACAAATGCAGATTATCAGAAAGCTGATTCAACGGCTTCTTAAGCAGACGGTAATTGCCATTTTTGCAGCATGGAAGAATACGGCATAATAAGCGGATTCTTTCCGATACAGTAAGCGGCCTGTAAAAATTATCCGGTATTTCTTTTATCCGGCCTTTTTCAGCAAAGTCAGCAAGACCTCTTTTCGTAAAATAGACATTCGCCAGACCATTTTCCATTTTTGACTGATTCACCTGGAGTAATGCCGTCATCTTTTTAATAGCATTATCCCTGTCGGGAAATTCCGGTATGATTGCCTGGCTAAGAAGCTGCCTGTCAATAAACGGAACCATACAGGCTTCCGGCTGTAATACGTAGTTTGGTATCTCTGTATACACAGGACTGTTGAAATCATTTTTATCCATTGACAGATATTCCGTAGCCAGAAATAGCGGCTGGCATTTATCCTGATAAGAATCATACAGACTCCAGAGCATGGAAACCACCGCAGGATCTCTGTAAAAAATCCCTCTTGTATAATCAGAATTACAGGTAATTACATATTCTGATGACAAAATCATACAGGAGAGACCATTCATACTGTAATAATGTGCAAAAATATCCTCATAGAAATAATACGGATGATAGTCCATACTTGAAAAATATAACGGAAGTATTTTATTTAAATACATCAGATTATAAATCTCATGATTCTCTGTCATCTGGTTTGTTTTACTCATACAAAATGTATGTTCAATTTTCAGATGTCCGGCAGGTTTCAAACTGGAAAGCATATTTAACAGAAAACCATAATCCGGCTGCAATAAAAGCGCAATTTTGCCGGAAGGCTTCTGTGTTTCCGAAGAAATCATATAGTGCAGCAGATGGTTTAACTCCAGATGAGTAGAGACTACTGTGCAATCAGACGTATTTACCGGAGTCTGGATATCTGTATCTGTTTTATAATCATTCTCATCCTTCATCTTCTTCAGATCGTCCAGAAACAGAACCGGTTCTCCGGAGAAATTTCTGGGGAAGTTCATGAGATATTTTTCTGTGTATTTTCGCTTATAATAAAGATCTTTTCCCAGTTTGGAGATCATGTAAGCCTCCTTAAATTTACGATATTCTACGGGAGTAAGATGAAGAAATTCTGCAATTTTCTGGAATACTTCCATGGAAGTCGGATTTCGTTTTCCGTTTATAATCTTATACATGGTAGAACGGTCAAGGTTACAATATTCCAGAAGAGAGTAAACTTTGATTTCCTTTTCATCAATATAGGAACTAAGCAAATCGGAAAATTCAGACATAAATTAAACACACCTCAATATATTTCATTTCGGGTGACAGCTCAATATTATATGTGAAAACACATCTCCATCCACTGTTTATTGCTCTTTGCAATTGAAGCAGGAGGCTTACTTAATTCGGTTAAGTAGTCACTGTCACCAATGTATTAACTATACCATTTTTTGACCAAATGTAAAAGACGAAATGAGTTACATTTTTGTAAAAAAAGTTTTCTGAAACAATATAGAGGTAGATTCAAAGTCTGCTGATACTGATATCTATGTTCGTTTTGTCAGAATCAAAAAACAGGTTGCTGAATAGACATAATCTATATTATAATACAAGCATAAGAAACTGAAATTTACAAAAATGAA
>ERZ773248.2155-NODE-2155-length-12733-cov-31.300047_pt1 | contig 12733 bp, 8 predicted proteins | sample MGYA00580518_ERZ773248 | MGnify/ENA primary metagenome ERZ773248 (study PRJEB29015, sample SAMEA2737762) | human gut metagenome | biome: human gut; feature: human-associated habitat; material: faeces | place: China | collected 2012 ...
TATATAATACCATGTGACCCGCATTATGTCAACACCTTTTTTGTTACTTTTTTAAGATTTTTTGTGAAACACTAGGATTCGTGGAAAAAGAAGCATGCTTGATTATCGCCTTTATCGGCATTAAAATTTCTTCAAAAAAATCTCAAAAAAAGTAGGATTTTCAGCTGTTTTTTCCATAAAAACCGCTGAAAATCAGCAAATTTTTTCTTTGTTCCGCAGATTTTTTCTTAAATTATTGCTTGTTTTTCTTTCCGGCTTCATTATCCGCACGCTGCCGATTCATCACATATTCTTCCGGAGCATGCTTTTACATACTTTCCTTTAAAATAAATACGCTGAGTTTTCAATAATTCTATGACAAAGTTGTCTGAAAATGCTATAATAAGATGACTTCTATTTGCAGCCTTTGGTATTGGCTGCGCAGTCAATATAATGAAGAAGAGGTAGAAAATGTTTAAAGTACTAAAATTCATTGTCATCAGTGTTGTTTGCCTCATTATAATGGGAGCATCAGTGCTTTATGGCTTCTCCAGTCTTTTTGCACCTCCTAATATGGATGAAACACTGATTCCGGACGCTGCTTCACAGTTCTATGATATCAATGGTAACGCAATCTATACTACGCTTTCGGAAGAACGCAGAATACCTGTTACTATTGATAAGATTCCTAAGCATGTGCAGCGTGCCTTTATTGCTATTGAAGATAATCGCTTCTATGAACACGGCGGTATTGACTACCGCGGTACTGCACGTGCTCTGCTTTCTACATTAAGTGGTCACGAAGTACAGGGTGGCAGTACCATTACCCAGCAGCTGGCAAAGAATGCTTTCCTTACCCAGGAACGTTCCATCATCCGCAAAATTAAGGAAGCTTTTATCGCTAAGGAGCTTGAGCACAAATATACTAAGGATGAAATCCTCACTATGTATCTGAACCAGATTTACTTCGGTCAGGGTGCATACGGTATTGAAAGTGCTTCTATGTATTACTTCAATAAGCATGTTCAGAATCTGGATATCGCTGAAGCTGCTACTCTGGCAGCTATCCCCAAAAGCCCTAACTATTTTAATCCTTTCGAAAATCCGCAGGAAAGTAAAAAACGTCAGGAGCTTGTTATCGACCAGATGGTTAAATACGGTTTTATCTCTGCTGCCGACGGTAATGCTGCCAAAGCAGAAAAGCTTGTCTTCAGCACAACACATAAAACCAATTCCGATCCTCGCTCCTATTTCTTCGATATGATTACCCAAAAGGTTATCGAAGAGGTTGGTGCAGATGCTCTCTATAAGGGCGGTCTTAAGATTTACACCACTTTAGACCCGGATATGCAGAAAGCTGCAGAAAATGCCATGAAGCATCTGCCGGGCTATTATACAGACGGCAAGAAGCTGACTCAGCCGCAAATGGCTCTGGTTGCAGTTGACCCGCATAACGGTTACGTTAAAGCTATGATCGGCGGCCGCGGCCAGGATAAATTCAACCGTGCTACTCTTGCAGTACGTCAGCCCGGTTCTGCCTTCAAGCCTTTTGTCTACCTGACTGCAATGCAGAACGGTTATTCTCCGGCCAGCGTTATTGAAGATAAGGAAGAAGAATTCTCTCCCGGCTGGAAGCCGCAGAACTCCGACAGAGCATGGCATGGTAAGGTAAGCCTGCGTACTGCTCTGGCACGTTCTATAAACGTGCCTACCGTTAAGCTAGCCCAAGAGGTTGGCGTAAGCAAAATTATCAGCAATGCCGAGAAAATGGGTATTACTACTCTGGTTGATTCCGGTGCTTACAGCGATGCAAACCTTGCTATGGCACTCGGCGGTCTCAGCAAGGGCGTTAATCCCCTGGAAATGGCTGCAGCCTACGGCGTTCTGGCAAGCAACGGTATGTATTGCAAGCCTATTGCTCTGCTAAAAATTGTTGACCGCGAGGGCAAGGTTCTGTACGAAGCTAAGCCTGAAGCCAAACGTGTTATTGATGCCGAAGCCGCTTACCTGACTACTAATATGCTGCAGGATGTTCTTATCAGCGGCACTGCAGGCGGCATGGGAATCGGCCGTCCGGCAGCAGGTAAAACCGGTACTACCGATACCTACATCGATGCCTGGTTTGTTGGTTACACTCCCGACCTCAGTACTGCTGTATGGGTTGGCGATGACAACAATAAATCCATGAACCGCATGTACGGCAGCGGCGCTCCGCTTTCTATCTGGCATGATTTCATGGTCAACGCTCTGGCCTCCACTCCGCGCACCGGCTTCAGCAATCCTGGCGTAGCAGTTCCGCCGGAACCTGAAATCAAGCAGGATGACAAGGACAAAGATAAAGACAAGGATAAAGATAAGGACAAAGACAAACAGGCTCCCGCTACGGTAACAACCGAAGGCAATGCCAACCAGGCACCTGTAGTAAGCAGCCAGCCAACTAAAAAGAAACGCAGCATGAAGGACCGCGTTAACGAAATCATGGGCAAGCCTGTTGTCAGCAACCAGCCTACTCCTCGTAACTAATTCACTTTTATGGTGGTCACCAAGTGTGCCCACCATTTTTTATTTTCAGACTTCCGTATATTGTATACATGAATACAGATTTATGCTATAATAATTACAGCTATAAATCAGCTTTAATTAACTAACTATACTAATAAAAGGAGTACTGCCATGGAGAAGAAACCCGTAAAAATAGTTGAAACCGTCCTGCGTGACGGCCACCAGTCTCTTGCTGCCACCAGAATGCGCATCAGCGACATGCTGCCGGCACTGGAACAGCTGGATAATGCCGGCTACTATGCTTTAGAGGCTTGGGGCGGCGCCACCTTTGACTCCTGCCTGCGCTTCCTTAACGAGGATCCCTGGCAACGTCTGCGCACGCTTAAAAAGCATCTGCGCAAAACCCCGATTCAAATGCTGCTGCGCGGTCAGAACATTTTGGGCTATAACCATTATGCCGATGATGTTGTACGCGAATTTGTAAACCGCTCTGTTAACAACGGCGTATCTATTATCCGTATTTTCGATGCTCTTAACGATACCCGCAACCTGGAATGCGCAATGCGTGCCGCTAAAGAAGCAGGCGCACACGTTCAGGGCTGTATTGTATATACCATCAGTCCCTACCATCAGGACAAGGACTTTGTTCAATTAGGTAAGGAACTGGCGCAGATGGGCGCAGATTCCATCTGCATTAAGGATATGGCAGGACTGCTGCGTCCCTACGCTGCCGAAAGCCTTATCCGCAGCCTGAAGGCGGAGCTTGACCTGCCTATCGACCTGCACACACACTTCACCAGCGGTATGGGCGATATGACCTACCTGAAGGCTGTTGAAGCCGGTGCGGACATGATTGATACCGCACTTTCTCCGTTCTCCGAATCTACCAGCCAGCCCTGCACCGAATCTCTGGTAGCAACGTTGGAGGGCACTCCCTACGATACAGGCCTCAAGCTTGCAGAGCTCAACAGCTTGGCAGATTATTTCAAGGATATACGCAAGAACCTTATCCATGATTTCAACCTGAACGCCAACATCCCCATCGATCCCAAGGTGCTCACCTTCCAGATTCCGGGCGGTATGCTTTCCAACCTGCTGAACCAGATGAAGGAAATGGGAGTTGCCGACAAATATCCGCAGCTGCTTGAGGAAATGCCGCGCGTGCGTGCCGAGCTCGGTTATCCGCCGCTGGTTACTCCTACAAGCCAGATTGTAGGCTCTATGTCCGTATTGAACGTTGCACTTGGACGCTATAAGATGATTCCCCGCGAGGTTAAAGATTTAATCCTTGGCAAATACGGCCGTACTCCGGGACCGATTGACCCTGAGGTTAAACGCCTGGCCATCGGTGACGCACCGCAAATCGACCACCGTCCTGCCGACGATATTCCGCCGCAAATGAAAAAGCTGCGCGAAAAGCTGGCTGAGGAAGGCTTCCCCAACGCACCGATTGAAGACGTTTTAAGCTATGCCTCCTTCCCTGAGGTAACTCTTAACTTCCTGCGTCACAGCAACATCGGTATGAAATTCCACGATTTATAAGCACAACGCTAAAGAGCACGCTGAGAAATCAATCTCAGCGTGCTCTCTTTTTATGCAGATATTATTTTACATCCTCCAGGTGTTCTTCCTGAAGCTCCTCGTGAATCTTTTCCGGCTCATGCAAAAGCTGGATACCGACACGCACAATACGCATCTTGTCAATCTCCTCTACCGTAAAGGCAGCGGCAGGTGTCTGCACCTTCTGCCCCACCTTAGGCGGATAATCAAGCTGAGAGTAAACCCAGCCGCCGATAGTATCACAGTTTTCGGTATCTAAGGCCAGCTCAAAGGTATCGTTAACATCCTCCAGCAGCATTTTGCCATCGACAGAATAGGTTTTACTGCCCTTTTCTTCTACCTCCGGACGTTCCTCGTCAAACTCGTCCTGGATTTCGCCTACGATTTCCTCCAGAATATCCTCAACGGTAACCATACCTGCAGTACCGCCGTACTCGTCAACCAGAATTGCCAGCTGGCTGCGATGCTTCTGCAAAATGCGCAGCAGCTTGCTGATAGGCAGAGATTCCGGCACCAGCAGCACCTTACGCGCCAGACTGCGCAAATCAGGACGCTCGCCGGCATTTAAGCTGCGCAGCAAATCCTTGATATGCAAAAAGCCGATAATGTGGTCCTTGTCCTCATCACATATAGGATAACGTGTCATGCGCTCCTCCAGCGCCGTCTTGATGTTATCCTCCCAGGAATCCTCCAGATACAGGCAGATCATATCGGTACGCGGCACCATGATATCGCTGGCACGACGGTCGGAAAAGTCAAAGACATTGTCCAGATAAGTAAGCTCTGTTTTATCAATATAGCCATGCTTATGGCTTTCTTCCATCAGTATGCGGATTTCGTCCTCATTGTGTGCCTCTTCTGCTTCGCTTGCAGCCTCAACGCCCAATTTGTGCAGTACCCAGTTGGCAACGTGATTGAGGAACCATACTGCCGGATACATCAGCTTATCAAACAGAATCAGCGGAGCTGCCACAAACAGAACAATCTGCTCTGTCTTTTGAATAGACAATGATTTAGGCACCAGCTCGCCTAAAACAATATGCAAAGCAGTGATAACACCAAAGCCGACAACAAAGGCTATTGTATGCTCAACTTGCGGCGGCAGCTGCAGCAGATTAAATACAGGATGCATCAGCTTAGCCACTGTCGGTTCACCGATCCAGCCTAAGCCCAGCGAAGCAATAGTTATACCAAGCTGCGTAACCGAAAGATAGGCATCAAGATGCTCCGTTACCTGCTTAGCGCTTTCTGCCCTAGTATTGCCTTCTTTAATCAGCGCATCAAGACGCGAAGGACGCACCTTGACAATAGAAAACTCCGAAGCAACGAAAAAGCCGTTCAGCGCCACCAAAAATAAAATCGCTATAACATTAAACAAACATATGAGATAGTCCAAAAATCTCTGTAATCCTGCAGATTGCAGAAAAACAGTTTCACCTCCGTAAAATATATAATATTAACAGTATTGTACCATACATAGGCGATAAAGCAAAATATTTTTTTGTAAAATTTGTAGCAAAAAAGCCGCCGTATCAGCAAACTTGGTTCTATAATAAGTGTTGGGGTATTGACTTGAATTAAGTCAATACTTCCAACACTTATTTTTTAGGCAAAAAAATAAAGCATAAAATGCTGGAATTGTAGTAAAATATCATCGACCAAAACAATACAATCTACAAAGGAGACCAGACACCTTATGCTTCATGACAATTATACACAATCCATTCCTTTTTTTAAAGGGGTAAACACAAAATACTTTGAGGAAGATTAATCAACAGGATCATATAAAGCCTTTATAGAGATGCCTGTGAAAGAACATCGTTGTCCTCACTGCGGTAATAGTACTACTTATATTAAGGATTACAGACTTCAAACGGTTAGAGATTTAGTTGTTTTCGGCAAGCCGTTAATTGTCACAATAAGAAAAAGACGTTATATTTGTAAAAACTGCAATACTACTTTTACTGAAGAAAATCCATATATAAAAAGATATTGCCATTTTCCAGACAGGCTTTATCTTGAATCAATCAAAGAAACTTTCTGCTTGCAGAGCTTTTCATCAATAGCTAAGAGATTTGGCGTATCTGTAACCAGTATAATAAGATGGTTCGACAATCTCAATTACCCTCATCCTAAGTTACCGGAATGCATAGCAATAGATGAATTAAGAGGTAATGCCGGTGGTGAAAAATTCCAGTGCAATATTGCAGATCCTGTAAAACATCAAGTAATAGATATCCTGCCGAGTCGCAATACGGAGAATCTTTGTAAACATTTCTTAGAATATCCATATAAAGAACGTGCTGCAGTCAAGAAAATAGTTATGGACCTAAGTACTTTGTTCAGGTCTGTTGCCAAGACCATGTTTCCAGAAGCCAAGATAGTAGCAGATAAGTTTCATGTTATCAGAGTAGTCATAAACAGCCTGGAAAACGTTAGAAAACGCATCCAGAAAGAATTTCATGCAACAAAAAGGAAATGGTTCAAGCGAAGTCGTTATCTTTTGCTTAAGCCGGAATACAAGCTGACAGATGAAGATAAAATAGAGTTAGCTCGGATGCTTAACTCATCTTACGATCTTGAAAAAGCATATGTTTTGAAAGAACGTTTTTATGAAGTATTCAGGAAACAGACAAGAAGTGAAGCAAAAAAAGAACTGGGAAACTGGTTATTGTTGGCTGCGGATTTATCACTTCCTGAATTTCAGCATTGCATTACGACTTTTAGTAATTGTAAGACTGAAATTGCAAATATAATTGGCGAAAGAGTTTCTAACGGGTTTATCGAAGGAAGCAATAATAAAATCAAAGTATTGAAGCGAATCAGCTATGGTGTGCAGAATTTCGATAGGTTTCGTAACAGAATACTGTATCTGCAATAAAATATTGTGAAAATGCATTAGGATAACTATGTCTTATTTTAGAAAAATAAAACCAGCCTCCAATATAAATATACTAGAGGCTAGTTGAATTGCAAAAATAATTATGTGTTGTCTAGGTCTATGATGTTAAAGTCTTGAATACCCCAAAACTTGACAAAGAACCGCAAAATTCACATGATACGACGGCTTTAAGTATTTATTTTATGTCAGCTACAACTTTATGCAAAGACGATGCCTTATACTCAATCTTTAACTGCTTCAGCGCAGCGTTTGCACAGAGTCGGATGCTCAGCGTCCTGACCAACCTCGTCACTGTAAATCCAGCAACGCTCGCACTTGTGGCCTTCGGCAGCAGCAACGGTAACCTTCAGGTCCTCGCGGCCGGTTGCTTCGGCACCTTCGGCAGCGCCTTCAACAATAATAGCCTGAGAAACAATCAGCAGAGTTGCCAGGTCTTTTTCTACGGATTTCAGGATAGCAAGAGCTTCGCCTTCGGCGTGCAGCTCAACCTTAGCGTCCAGGGAGTGACCGATTTGTTTGTTACGACGAGCCAGCTCCAGCACCTTGGTGATTTCGCTGCGAATTTCAATGAAGTTATCCCATTTAGTTTCCAGCTCTTCGTTGATGTATTCTTCCTTAACTTCCGGCCAAGGCAGCATTTGTACGGATTCCGGAGCATTAGCAGGTTTCTTCATGAACTGCCATACTTCTTCCATAGTGAAGCTCAGTACCGGGGACAGCATAACGATGAGGTCCATGAGGATTTCATGCATAGCGGTTTGTGCACTGCGACGCTCTTTGCTGTCAGCCTTGTAAGCATACAGGCGGTCTTTGAGGATATCCAGATAGAAGCTGGACATTTCAACGGTGCAGAAGTTGTGGATTGCATGATACAGTACATGGAAATCATAGCTTTCGTAAGCAGCGGTAACTTCCTTCTTCAGCAGCTGCAGATGCATCAGAGCCCATTGGTCAAGCTCCAGCATTTCGTTGAACGGAACTGCATCTGTTTCGTAGTTGAAATCGTTGGTGTTGCCCAGGATGTAACGGATGGTGTTACGGATTTTGCGGTATACCTCAGCCAGCTGCTTCAGGATTTTCGGGGAGATACGGATATCTGCCTTGTAATCGGAGGAAGCAGTCCACAGGCGGATGATATCAGCGCCATATTGTTTGATTACGTCCTGCGGAACGATAACGTTACCTACGGATTTAGACATCTTGCGGCCATCGCCGTCAACTACATAACCATGAGTCAGTACGGATTCGTACGGAGCACGGCCTGCAACAGCAACGGAAGTCAGCAGAGAGGACTGGAACCAGCCACGATGCTGGTCACTGCCTTCGAGGTACATAGCAACCGGCCAAGACAGCTCCGGACGTTTTGCGGCAACAGCCATGTGAGAGGAACCGCTGTCGAACCATACGTCCATGATATCGCTTTCCTTATGGAAGTGCTTACCGCCGCATTTCGGGCAGACAGTGCCTTCCGGCAGCAGCTCTTCTGCAGTGTGAGCCCACCATGCATCACTGCCTTCTTTTTCGAACCAGTTGGCAACGGAATCGATGGTAGCTTCGTTGATCAGATGCTCGCCGCAGTTATCGCAGTAGAATACCGGGATAGGAACGCCCCATACACGCTGACGGCTGATGCACCAATCGTGACGGTCGCTTACCATGTTGTGGATACGTTGTTGGCCCCAGGAAGGAATCCACTGTACATCGTCGATAGATTTCAGTGCTTCATCACGGAAGCCGTCGATAGAAGCGAACCATTGAGAGGTTGCGCGGAAAATAATCGGGTTTTTGCAGCGCCAGCAGTGTGCGTATTGGTGCTTAATGTTTTCTTTGCCCAGCAAGCAGTTCAGCTCAGCCAGATATTTCAGTACCGGGATATTAGCGTCGAATACAAACATGCCCTTGAAGCGTTCGCCGGCTTCTTCGGTCAGCTTGCCTTGGGAATCAACCGGGCAGAGAATCGGCAGCTTGTATTTCAGACCGGTTTCAAAGTCGACATCGCCATGACCGGGAGCGGTATGTACGCAACCGGTACCGGCTTCGGTAGTTACATAGTCAGCCATAACTACGAGAGAGCGGCGGTTGTTGTATTCAGGGAACGGATGCACGCATTCAGCGTATTCCATATCTTTACCAAGAGTAGTGCCGAGGATATTGCTGAGGTCCTTATGGCAGACAGCGCCAACCTGAGCCAGCAGGTCCTTTGCCATGAAGAGAACTTCGCCTTCGCATTCAACCCAGGCATATTCCAGAGCAGGGTTCAGAGCAACAGCAACGTTGGCAGGCATGGTCCACGGGGTGGTGGTCCAAATTACCATGTAAGCTTTTTTGCCTTTAGCAGCTTCCGGAGTTTGGCCGTTGTCTTTTACCAGCGGCATTTTTACGAAGATAGTAGGAGTTTTTTGTTCGCCGTATTCGATTTCTGCTTCAGCCAGAGCGGTTTCGCAGTGCGGGCACCAGTAAACGGTCTTTTTGCCTTTGTAGATATAGCCTTTATTAGCCATAGTACCGAATACACGGATCTGCTCAGCTTCAAAGCTGTGATGCAGAGTGATGTACGGATTTTCCCAATCGCCCAGAACGCCCAGACGTTTGAAGTCTTCGCGTTGAATATCAACCCATTGCAGAGCGAAGTCATGGCATTTGCGGCGCAGAGTCAGCGGATCCAGCTCATTGCGGTTCAGGCCCAGCTCTTTGATAGCAGCGTGCTCAATCGGCATGCCGTGAGTATCCCAGCCGGGAACATACGGGGTATCGAAGCCGCGAGCATATTTGTATTTCATAATGATATCTTTTAAGATTTTGTTCAGGGCATGACCCATGTGGATTTTGCCGTTCGCATACGGAGGGCCATCATGCAGAACAAATTTCTTGTGGCCTGCATGCAGAGCCTGCTTTTTGCCATAAATATCGTTTTCTTCCCAGAATTTCAGAAAATCAGGTTCGCGCTGCGGCAGACCGGCACGCATAGGGAACTCTGTTTCGGGCAGATTCAGTGTTTTACCATAGTCCATTACTAATAACCTCCAATTTTATTAAACAAAAAAATATAGCAATAATAAAAAAAGCTTCGTCCCTCAGATAAGGGACGAAGCTGTAGACTAACAACGATTAATACGCATGCGTATCATGCATCATTAACAAAACGTGTACTCCGTGGTACCACCCTCATGACGACAGCCTTTGCCGCACGCCACTCGTGTGCGCAATATCGGGCGCTCCCGTATGCAGCTACTCAGGTTCGCCGCATCCACTCCAAAGTGATTTTCACCTGCTTTACTTCGTCCGGGCTTGCACCATACCCCGGCTCGCTTAACCTGCGCCGCAAGCTACTGTCTTTTTCATCGCGTTAGCAAATATCAATAAACGCTAATATTATACATTAGACAATGTGATAAGTCAAGGAGTGACGAGCCTTGCACTGCCAAAATTTTATAATACACATCTTCAGACTTCTTACTGCTAAAGTCATATGTTAACAATCCAAATGAACGTCAGCAACACTACGATAAAAATTCCAAAGGACATTAAGTCCTGAAAACTGAAATATACCATAGACATCACCTCCATTCCTAAGAATTTCGGCAATGCCACCCTGCAACACGGTCGTCTTGCATAGTATTTTATCATACCGAATCTAAACATACAACGAACAAACTGTGAAGTTTGTGTTGTATGTTTTTTGTTTTTACAAAAATCTCCCCAGCCTTACGCGAGCGTAGAGCAGGGGAGCTGGAAAATTTTACTTATTTATTCTTTTTACAACAGTTCCATATATCTGCAAATAAAAAAATTGAACCCCATTAGTATCAAGATCTATATCCTGACGCATAGAAACGATAGCATCTCCTCCAAGCACTACTGCTCTTTTCTTTAATTCTTGTACAGCAACAAAAAATGCTTTTTCGAAATCATTCTGCCCGACAGAACGTTGTCCCCACAAACCGCCCCAGTCTATTCTTTCTTTATTTATTAAAGCACTATTTCTCATCTCTTCAATTTCCGCGCTATACTTATTTATGAGTTCACTTAACGTACTGCTAAACAATCCTTTATTAGAAACCTGAAAGAACACCGGACCAATAATTTCATAATCCTCTTTTAAGTCACCAGTTGTAACAATTATGGCATTTACTTTTTGCCGATACTCAGCTGCTCTTTGTTTAGCTTCAAGAGCTTTTTGCTTAGCCTCAGCTGCTTTTTGTTCGGCAGCTTCCTTTGCAGCCTTAGTTTTCATCGCTTCTTTTTTGTAATCAGTATCCCAAAACGGCATATATATTCCCCCTTGTAAAATTATTCATTAGGAGCATTCATAACATCAATCTGATAATCTCCAGGTTTGTCTGAATACTCATATACACTCACATAAACTCTCTTGCCATTTTTACCACGGCCAACCAAATAGAGAACATATTGTATATGCTTTCCATATGTATTAACTGAAGTTGAAGAGCTATCACTATACCATACATCTAGTCTTCCCTTGTCAAAACCAGCACTGAGCATAGGACCAAAATGTTCTTTATATTCTTCTAAAGTACACCCTAAATCCTTAGCATTTTCTCTTGCGGTTGCTTCTCTTTTAACTGCTTTTGCTTTAGCTTCTTGTTCAGCCTGCGCATCTGCTAATTTATGCTTAGCTAACATATCGTTATAAGAGCCAAGAACATTTCCATTTTCCACTAAATTAAACGACCCATTGCAATTTTCAGCTTTATGGGATACGTTTACTTTATCAATGGCTCCTTTATTATCAACAAATACAGTAGTATCCCCTTGCTCACCATCTTGATATAAAATTTTATAGCAATGTAATTTACCATTTTCATCAGTAAAGCTAATTTGATTATCAGCAGGAACTTTTAAGCCAATTTTAGCTAAAAACTCCCTATGCTCTTTTGGTATAGCAGTTGTGACTTTACTCGTAGGAGAAAATATCATTCCAACAATTGCTAAAGCAACAACTACTCCGGCAATAATTTTCTTTTTTGAAGTTTTCGTTTCTTCAATTTCTACTTTTTTATTTATTGGTTCAGCACAATTTTTTATATCACCCTTAGAACCAGCTTCAGCCTCTTTTACTACTTTCGTTCCGCAATTTTCACAAAATTTAGCATCTGGTTTAAGATTCTCTCCACAAACTTTGCAATACATACAAGCACCCTTCCGTATCAAAAATATATTAAGGATTCCTATGTAGTTATTATATCATCTTGTCCCCCCCCCGCAACCAAATATCCATTTGGTTGCGAATTAAAAAATAATAGTGCTCTGTCAAAAGCACTCAACCTAAATTATCAGTTTAACTTATGTTCTAACAAGCCACCTCTCTCTCAATCCTCCCCCTTCGTACTCCACTTCCTCTGCGTCACCCGCGTCAGCTCCTGCAGCAAATACTCCGGTCGCATCTCCAGCACAGCAGCAATTCTCAAAAAAGCAACAAAACTCAAAGACTGCCTGCCATTTTCAATCTTAGTCATCGTCCGTCGCGACACCCCGATCATCCTGGCAAACTCTTCCTGATTTATCCCTGATGCCGTTCTATGCGATCCTATAAGCACTCCCAGTTCAACCAGTTCTGGCAAATAATCCGAATCCACCAGCTCTTCAGAATACAAATTTCTAAGTCTTTTTCTCATACTGTCACCTCAAAATATTACTATTTTGCTAACAGATTATTACAAAAAGAACGGTGAAAACGTATATGTAGCATATCTGATACATATACGAATCTTTTAAATTTTCTGTGCTATAATAACCCCATCAAGACTTGATGCAGTACAGCACAGAATT
>ERZ773248.2156-NODE-2156-length-12732-cov-4.475665_pt1 | contig 12732 bp, 9 predicted proteins | sample MGYA00580518_ERZ773248 | MGnify/ENA primary metagenome ERZ773248 (study PRJEB29015, sample SAMEA2737762) | human gut metagenome | biome: human gut; feature: human-associated habitat; material: faeces | place: China | collected 2012 ...
CTGTTTTTTCGGATTTATCCGCAAAATATTTCATTACAAAGCCGTATGCCGTCTTTTCGGCAACCGTACCGATTGTTCCCGCTTTAAATGTCTGTCCTTTTCCAAAGATAACCTCGGTAAATGCGTGTGCCTTACTCTGATATTCATTGGAAAAGTTTAAGTCGATATCCGGCTCTTTATTTCCCTTAAATCCAAGGAATGTTTCAAACGGAATGTCAAATCCGAGTTTATTAAGCTTATGTCCGCAGTTTGGACAGATTTTATCGGGCATGTCACACCCCGCACCGCCCGCAAATTTCTTAACGTCTTCCGAATAAAATTCATTGTAAAAACATTTCGGACACAGATAATGCGGACTTAAGGGGTTTACCTCCGTAATACCCGCCATGGTTGCCGCAAAGGACGAACCGACCGAACCCCGCGAACCTACCAGATAACCGTCATCATTGGACTTCCACACCAGCTTCTGCGCAATGATGTACATTACGGAATAGCCGTTTGAAATAATGGAATTTAATTCCCTGTCCAGACGCTCCGTTACAATCTGCGGAAGCTCTGGACCGTAAATTTCATGCGCTCTGTCATGACAGATTTTACGCAGCATTTCATCGGAATTTTCAATGACCGGCGGACACTTATCCGGGCGTACCGGAGAAATTTCCTCGCACAGGTTCATGATTTTATTCGTATTTTCCACGACAATCTCATAGGCTTTTTCACTGCCTAAGTAGTCAAACTCGTGCAGCATTTCTTCCGTGGTATGCAGATACAGCGGTGCCTGATTGTCCGCATCGTCAAAGCCCTTTCCCGCCATAATGATACGGCGGTAGATTTCATCTTCGGGATTTAAAAAATGCACGTCACACGTTGCCACAACCGGCTTGTGAAATTTCGAGCCGAGTGCCACGACCCTGCGGTTTAAATCACGCAGGTCTTCTTCATTCTGCACATAGCAGTCTTCTTTTTCTATCATAAAGTGGTTGTTGCCAATCGGCTGAACCTCCAGATAGTCATAGAAGTTTACGATTCTTGCAATTTCCGCATCGGAACGGCCGCTTAACATCGCACGGAATAACTCTCCGGCTTCACACGCACTTCCGACAATCAGCCCGTCACGGTATTGGTTGACAAGACTTTTCGGAATTTTCGGAAAACGGCTGAAATAGGTCAGGTGGGACGCTGAAATCAGACGGTACAGATTGATTCTGCCCGTTTCATTTGCCGCCAAAATAATACAGTGGTACTGATGCAGCTTGCGGATGGAATCCACATCCAGCTTACCCTTTTCATTGAGCATTTCCAAATCAAAAATGTCCCGCTCCTTTAACATTTCAACCAGTTTGATAAAGGCATCTGCCGTTGCGCCCGCATCATCGACCGCCCTGTGGTGGTTTTCCAGGGATACACCCAGATGCTTGCAGAGCGTATCCAGCTTATAATTGTGCAGGTTCGGTATGACAAACTGTGCCAGAAGTACCGTATCCAGAATTGTATTGTTTACGATAATCCCCTGTTTCTGCGCCTTGTTGGCAATAAAGCTGGTATCAAATTCCGCGTTGTGCGCTACCAGTACGGCATCGCCGCAGAAGTCCAGAAACTCTTTTAAAACCGTCTCTATGGTTGGCGCTGAAAGCACCATGGCATCGGTAATGCCGGTCAGTTTCTCAATTCTGAATGAAATCGGTATCTGCGGATTGACAAAAGTGCTGAACTTGTCCACGATTTTTCCGTCCGTGATTTTTACCGCACCGATTTCAATAATGCGGTCGGCTTCCGCCGAAAATCCGGTGGTTTCCAGGTCAAATACGACATATGTATCCGTAAACTGCTGCCCCTTTGGATTTGTAACAATCTGCTTGGTATCGTCTACAAGATAGGCTTCCACACCGTAAATCAATTTAAAATCCAGCTTCTCGCCTTTTTTCTTATAATCGCCCTGAATATCTTTTAATGTATGATAGGCTTCTGTAAATGCCTGTACAACGCCGTGGTCTGTAATCGCAAGGGCTTTGTGTCCCCAGCGGATTGCCTGCCGCATGATGTCACTGACACTTGATACCCCATCCATATCACTCATCTTGGTATGGCAGTGCAGTTCCACTCTTTTGTTTAAGGCAAGGTCGTTGCGCACTTCACGGTTGTCGTAGGACTTGCGGATACCGGACACGTTTGCAATGGAAATTTCCTGGTCGTAGCGGTCAAGCGCCGCAATGCCTTTGACTTTGATAAAATTTTTCTTTTTGATAAATTCCCGCATTTCCGGTAGTTGTTCGTTGCGGACAAAGATTTTTACCGTAATGGTATCCGTAAAATCCGTGATGTCAAACATCATAATCGTGCGTTCATTGCGGATTTCACGCTCGTCAACCTTCCGGATCATGCCGGAAATAACGACTTCTCCAAGCGCCGTGTCAATCTGTTCTATCGGCATCGGTTCTTCATCAAAATCCCTGCCGTATAAAACGTCATCATTGGACGGTTTTTTATAAAATTTATCATTTCTTGAAAAGCTTCTGTTTTCCTGTCCGCCAAAGCTTTTGCCCTGTATAGGGCCTGCCGCCTTTGCAGCTGTCTGTGTGGCCGCTTCTTTGCCTGCGGCTTTTTTCTTATTTTCCGCACCGGACTTTTTTTCCAGAACCGCAGATGCCGCCGCAGCAGGACTGCCCGTTGCCGCTTCCATTTTCTGCTGAATCTGCTTTACACGCAGGTTTAACTTATGCTCGTTTTCTTTCTGATAGTGGCTGCCGTTTTTCGTCTTATAGCGGTATACCACATCAATCTCAAAACCGAAGCGGTTTAAGAAAACCTTATGAAAATAATCTGCCAAAGAATCCGCATAGGTTCTTGCAAGGAAGCCATCCTCCAGTTCTAAAACCAGACGGTCTTCTTCCTCAAATTCCCAGGACGAGTTTTTCAGCAGATTATATTCCAGTGTCCAGTATTTTTCAAGTTCAAACAAAATACTGTCATAGTATACTTCCATAATCGTTACCGGCGTGTACTGCTTGGACAGATGATACCGGTCGATAATCCGCACGTCCATATTTTTCATACGGAAAACCTGCTTTTTTAAGGCATCCTCTGTTTTATAAATGACAGGCTTTCCTATCAGCCTGTCACTTTTTAAATATACACGCGCAAGCGTATTGGTCGATGTTTTGGATACTCTTGTCACTTCCGTATCTGCCAGATAACTGCCCAGTTCCTCCGGCAGGCGGAGGGTTTTAAATACTTCAAAAAATTTATACACCTGTACCACCCCAATGGTCTAATTCGTACTTTAAGGTTGAAAGCAGTTCGTCTTCCGGTACTTTGCACACCACTTCGCCGTGTTTGATTAACACACCACAGCCGTCACCGCCTGCAATGCCCAGATCCGCTTCCTTTGCTTCACCCGGTCCGTTGACAACACAGCCCATGACTGCCAGTTTTAAATCGTAATCATACGAAGATACCATTTCTTCTACCTGCTTTGCCAGTCCGATTAAGTCAATGCGCGTTCTGCCACAGGTCGGACAGGAAACGACTTCAATACCGCCTTTGCGAAGCCCCAGTGTCTTTAAAATAATCTTTGCCGCTTCCACTTCTTTGACCGGATTATCCGTCAGTGAAACACGGATGGTATCGCCGATTCCCTGATTCAAAATCAGTCCCAGTCCGAGTGCAGATTTAATGCTTCCTGAAAATGCCGTACCGGATTCTGTAATGCCGACATGCAATGGATATGCTATTTTTTGTGCAATCAATTCATGGGCTTTGACACACATCATGACGTCGGAAGATTTGATACTGACAACCAGATTGTCATATCCCTGCTCCTCAATCATATGTACCTTGTCAATCGCACTCTCCACAATACCTTCCGCTGTTACACCATGGTATTTTTCCACCAGTTCTTTTTCCAGCGAACCGCTGTTGACACCGACACGGATTGGAATATTGCGCTCTTTCGCCACGTCCACTACGGCTTTAATCTTATCTGCACCGCCGATATTGCCCGGATTAATGCGGATTTTATCCGCACCGTTTTCCATTGCCGCAATCGCCATGCGGTAATCAAAATGAATATCCGCAACCAGTGGAATGTGAATATATTTTTTGATTTCCGAAACTGCCTTTGCCGCTTCAATAGTCGGTACGGTACAGCGGATAATTTCACACCCCGCCGCCTCCAGTTCCAATATCTGTCTGACCGTTGCTTCTACATCTTCTGTATGGGTATTGGTCATCGACTGAATCAATATCGGATTTCCGCCGCCGATTTTCTTATTGCCGATTGTTACTGTTTTCGTATGTTCCCTAAACATCTTACTCTCCTATTTTTACAGGCATTTTACTGCCGAATCTAAAACAATCCTCTGATATCTTTAAACATGACATAGACCATTAACAGCATTAAAAGTATCATGCCCACAAAATGCACCATGCCTTCATGCTCTTTTTTAACCGGTTTGCCGCGCAGCACCTCTAAAATGAAAAATACCAGCCGTCCGCCGTCCAAAGCCGGGAGCGGCAGAAGGTTCATGACACCTAAGTTGGCGCTAATCATAATGGCAAGACTGAATAATGTCATTAAAACTGCTACCGTGCCTGCCGGTTTACTGCTTTCCACAACAGAGCTCATAACACTGACCGTTCCTACCGGTCCTGTCAAATCGTTAATGCCGACCTGTCCCGTAAACATCATGCCAAGACTTTCAATAACAATTTCAATCCAGTAACCGACTTCCTTAAATGCGCAGACAATCGTCTGTGCCGGAGATAATTTGACATACTCTCCGTATGATGCCAGTCCTGTATAATAGCTTTCCTGTTCGACAAGCTGCGGTGTAACCGCAAGTGTCACCTGATTCCCGTTACGGCTTACCACAACCGATAACGTTTCCCCTGTAGACCGGTTTAAATATTCGGTAAACTGTGTACTGTTTTCCATGGCAATGCCGTCTACGGAAAGAATAATATCCTTTGCCTGCATGCCGCCCGCTTCTGCCGGAGAATCCTTTGTCACACTCTGAATTGTACAGTCTGGTTCAATGACAACACCCATTTTATAAGAGCTGAGTTTCGTATACTGCGGTGTCAGCTGCGTTGTATACTTCTGTCCGTCCCGCTCATACGTAATATTCATGGCCTTTGCCGCATTATAATAACGGTAAAATGAATATTCTCTCGAACAGCTCATCTTATCGCCGTTAATTTTTAAAATGGTATCGCCCTCTGCAAGTCCTGCTTCCTGCGCCGGTGAATTGTCATAAACCTTATCAACGGTACATAAATCATAACCGTCCACACCGATCATAATAATGGATAAAATCAGTGCCAGCAGAAAATTAAACAGCGGACCTGCTGCGATAATGGCAATTCTCGACCACACGGATTTATTGGAAAATGCACGGTCCGCATCATATTCTTCTTCAAGTGTCTTTGCCTTGCCGTCCTTTTCGTCTGCCTGTTCGTCCTCATCTTCATCGGTCTGGGCTTCCATAAACTCATCGCCCAGCATCATGCACGAACCGCCAAACGGAAGCAGTTTGATGCTGTATACGGTTTCTCCCTTTTTAAAATGAATCAGCTTCGGACCAAATCCCAGTGCAAATTCCAAAACTGTTACGCCATTTGCTTTTGCCACAATAAAATGTCCGAACTCATGTACGATAATAATGACACTTAAAACGAGTATGGCAAGTATTACATTTACTATCAACCTCTGCCTCCTTTATTTACCAACGGCTCTCAAGCAGTTCCGTCACGGCACGTTCCGTTTCCAGAATCTGTGCTACGTCCGGATTTTCTTTAAACGCGGTCTGCTCCATTGCATATGCAATCATTTCCGGTATATCCAGATATGCGATTTCACGGTTTAAAAACTTGCGGACTGCCACTTCATTTGCCGCATTGAACGCCGTCGGAATATTGACGCCCTGTGGCGCCGCTTCATAGGCAAGCTTTAAGCCCCTGAAATTTTCAAAATCCGGTTTTTCAAATGTTATTTTACCCAGTTCAAAGAAATCTACGCGCCCGGTATTGAGTGGTCTTCTCTCCGGATAATACAGCGCATACTGAATCGGCAGACGCATATCGGGACTGCCAAGCTGTGCCATAATGCCGCCATCCACAAACTGCACCATGGAATGAATAATGCTCTGCGGCTGGATAACAACCTGCACCTTTTCTGCCGGTACGTCAAACAGCCACTGTGCCTCCATAACTTCCAATCCTTTATTTACCATAGTGGAAGAATCTATCGTGATTTTTTTACCCATAGACCAGTTCGGGTGATTGAGTGCATCTTCTACCGTTACATTTTTTAAATCCGCAATTGTCTTTCCGCGGAACGGTCCGCCGGAAGCCGTCAGCAGAATCTTTTCTGCCTGCTTTTTATTTTCACCGTTTAATGACTGGAATATTGCGGAATGTTCGCTGTCTACCGGATAGATATGCACGTTTTTTTCTTTGGCAAGCGGCATAATGATGTGTCCCGCCGTTACCAGTGTTTCCTTATTTGCCAGTGCAATGTCTTTTCCCGCTTCAATTGCGCGGATAGTCGGTACAATGCCCATCATGCCGACAACTGCCGTCAGCACAATATCTGCTGAAGCGATTGTCGCTGCTTCGATTAATCCTTCACTGCCGGAAACAATACGTACGTCCATATCCGCCAGCTCTGTCTTTAAATCGCCTGCCAGTTTTTCACTGCCGATGCAGACCAGTTCCGGCTTAAATTCACGTGCCTGTGCTGCCAGTTCTTTGACCCTTGTTCCTGCTGCCAGCGCCGCAACTTTAATATCTTTATTTCTTCTGATTACATCCAGTGTCTGTGTCCCGATAGAACCTGTAGAACCCAGTAACGAGATTGTCTTCATTTTTTCCTCTTTTCTGCGCCCAAAACAGCGCTTCTGTCTTATCTGTCCGATAAAATCTTCTGACAGTTAAAATCTATAAAAACTGATTGATTAAATACACCGCCCAGTAAACCGCCGGTGCCGTAAAAATAACACTGTCAAAACGGTCTAAAATACCGCCGTGTCCCGGAATCAGTGTTCCGTAATCCTTGACATCGTGGTTTCTTTTAATCGCTGATGCCGCCAAATCGCCTACAATCGCAAAAAATGCGCCGATAAAGCTTGCTGCCGCAAATGTTACAACCGGGTAAGCAATCACACCGGACATATGCGGACTTACAAGAAAGCCATAAATACCGCCAATCACCGCTGATGCCACAACACCGCCGATACCGCCTTCAACCGATTTTTTGGGTGAAAGCTTCGGCGCCATTTTATGTCTGCCGAAAAATACCCCTGTAAAATATGCAAAGGTGTCATTTACCCATGAAGCCGCAAATATCAGCCATACGGTGTAAATGCCGTCATGATAGGTACGCACCTTATAAATGTAAGAAAGCAGCATTGCCACATAGACAAGTCCTAAAAGGGTAATGCACACATTTTCCGTGCGGTACTTCGGAAAGGCAAAGACATAGACTGCCATAACCGCCATAACGGCTGCTGCCAGTACCAGTAAAAGATACTCATCCCGTCCTGCCCCGATACAGATATAATACAGTATACACGCTATGTATCCTGCATATGCCATGACTGTCTTTTCCATATGAATGACACGGTACAGTTCAAACATTCCAATCAGTGCAATCATCAGATTTAATCCGAATAAATACCAGCTTCCGCATACCAATGCCGAAGCCATAATAATTACCAGAACAATTCCGCTTAAAATTCTTGTTTTCATTGTCCTATTCCTCCGTTACACCGCCAAATCTGCGTTCTCTTTTATTATATTTCTCAAACGCACGAATCAATTCCTCTTTATTAAAATCCGGCCAGTGTACATCTGTAAAGTAAAATTCCGTATAGGCAAGCTGCCACGGCAGATAATTGGAGAGACGCTGTTCACCGCTGGTGCGGATAAGTAAATCCGGATCCGGAAGTTCCCATGTATCCAGATTCTTAGAAATCATTTCTTCTGTAATATCCTCCGGGGCAAGTTCGTGGTTTGAAACCTTTGTGGCAAGCTTTCTCACCGCTCTTGTAATCTCATCCCTGCCGCCGTAATTAATCGCAATCGTAAACTGCAAGCCGGTGTTGTTCTTCGTCTTTTGTTCCAGATTTTCAATGCTTTCGATAATATCTGCACTTAATTCCTCACGTCTGCCAATCACACGGCACCGTACATTATTTTTCATGGATTTTTTGACACAGTCCTTTAAATATGTACGCAGAATGGTCATCAGTGTTGAAACCTCCTCCGTAGAACGCTTCCAGTTTTCTGTTGAAAATGCATACACTGTAAAATATTTTACGCCTAAATCGTCTACAACCGTCAGCATATCTTCAACAACCTTACTGCCAACCTTATGTCCGTATGTGCGGGGCATGTGTCTTTGCTTTGCCCACCTGCCGTTTCCGTCCAAAATAACGGCAACGTGCTGCGGAATTTTTAATCCCAATGCTTCATTTAATGTATCCATATCTGCCTCATTCCTGCATTTTCCTGCTGCAATATTCATATCTGCCGATAACAAAAGTCTGAAACTGCATTCCACAGATTCTTTTTTTACTCCGTCATCTTCAATAAAAATGGAAATTGCCGCACTAAGGAATCCGATACATTCTTCTATGACCGGAACAATTCATGTATTTACCTTAGTGCGACAGCTTTCCCTGTATTATACTGTAAGAATTTCTTTTGTCTTTTCGTCAATTGCTTTGTCAATCATATCTACATATTTATCTGTCAGCTTCTGAACTTCATCTTCCTTGCCTTTGAGTTCATCATCTGATAATTCTCCACCCTTGTTCATCTTCTTAAATGCATCATTGGCATCACGTCTGATGTTACGGATTGCAACCTTGGCATTATCACCCTTTTTCTTGATATCCTTTGCCAGTTCCTTACGTCTGTCTTCCGTCAGTTCCGGGAAAACCAGGCGAATAACCTTACCGTCGTTATTCGGTGTAATACCTAATTCAGATACTAAAATTGCCTTTTCAATGTCCTTAATCAGGCTGGCTTCCCAAGGCTGGATCTGAATCATTCTGGCTTCCGGTACGGAAATGTTGGCAACCTGCTGTAAGGATGTCGGTGTTCCGTAATAATCCACCTTAATCTTATCTAAAATATGCGGATTGGCTCTTCCTGCACGGATCGTTGCGTAATCTTCCTGTAACGCATCTACGGATTTGCCCATTTTTTCTTCGAATTCTTTCATTTCGCTCATAATTACCTCACTGTGTTTTGTATTTTTCTTTCTACTATCTGTTTATCATATCTTTGACAATTAGTCAACTGTTACAACTGTTCCGTTGAATTTTCCTGTCATGGCATTTAAAATGCTGTTGTCCTCATTTAAGCCAAATACCATTAACGGCATCTTATTTTCCATGCACATAACGGATGCGGTCATATCAATAACACCAAGCTGCTTGTCAACAACTTCCTGAATGGAAATCTTGTCATACTTCTTTGCCTGTGGATTAATCTTCGGGTCACTGTCGTAAATGCCGTCAATCGCCTTTGCCAGTAAAATCGCATCCGCATCCAGCTCAATCGCACGAAGCACAATTCCGGTATCTGTAGAGAAGTACGGATGACCTGTACCGCCTGCAAAGAAAACGACCATGCCTTTTTCAAAATACTTGTTGGCTCTGTCCTTTGAGAACAGCTTTGTCATACTGCCACATTCAAACGGAGTTAAGATATTGGTCTTTAATCCTTCTGAACGGAAAATTTCTGACACGTAAATGCAGTTCATAATGGTTGCAAGCATACCAATCTGGTCTGCCTTTGTTCTATCGATATTATCATTGGAACGTCCTCTCCAGTAGTTGCCACCGCCAATTACCACGCCGACATCAATTCCTTTATCAATAATTGCCTTGACCTGTCTTGCAATATCTGCAATCAGTGCATCATCATATCCTGACTTTTGCTCACCTGCTAATGCTTCTCCGCTTAATTTTAAAATAACTCTTTTCATGTGTTTTGATTTCCTCTCTGCTGCTCTCGCGCTTTTTATTTCTTCGTTACTGCCGGTATGCTGTTCTTTATGTATATCTGCTCCGGCAAGTCAGCTTCTGCCGTTAAATGTCTTCTGGCTTTTACTGCATATCCGTTTCTTCTGCCACCTCTGCCGGTTCTGCTTTTTGTTCTGCCTTTGCAAAAGGATTCTTCTGGAACACTGCCTCTGTATTGACATCACCGTAGCACTGGGAGCATCTGCCCTCAATGGTTGCACCGTTGTTAATCTGTACCGTCTTAAATTTCATATCGCCAACGACGATTGCTGTAGAATCTACAATAACAGGACCTTCGATGTCAATATTTCCCTTGACCGCACCTGCAATTACCGCAGAAGTTCCGTATAAATCACCGATAATTACAGTGCCTTTGCCAATCTTTACAGAACCGGTAGCGTGAATGTCACCTTCTATCTGTGCATCATTTGCAAACACTTCATTGGCGCCGATTGCACCGCGTACTACGCCACTGACGGTTAATTTGCCCATACAGCTGACATCGCCTTCCACCGTACCATAGATATCAATAGAACCCGTAGAATCGAGATTCCCTGTAACAGTCAGTCCCGCGGTAATGACCGCTGTTTCTTCTACTGAATCATCATCTAATATGTCCATATGCTCTATATCATTACTTCTTTCATTAATCACTCTGTCAATATCAGAACCCAGCTGTTCACCTTCAGATAACATTTCCTTTTTCTCCTCCAAAATATCCGGTTGAATGTCCGGTTCAAAAAATTGTCTGGATTCATTTTTATTGTCTTTAAATAAGCCCATTATTGTATACCTCCAACCACTTTGCACTGCTTTTTTAGTATATCATAAAATGTCTGATAAATGAAGATGTTATTTTATCCTTTGATTCAGATAATACATTCTTTATATGAATCCGGCATAATACAAAAATCCCCAAACTGCCGGTCTCCCCGGCAATCTGAGGACTATTATGATTTATCTGTATTATCAGTGCATGATTTGAATCAAAGATTACTTTAACTGTGCTGCAACTTCTGCTGCGAAGTCTTCGTTCTTCTTTTCGATACCTTCACCTGTTTCAAAACGAACAAAGCCCTTAATCTTGATGTTTGCATTGTTTTCTTTTGCTACAGAAGCAACGTATGCAGATACGCTCTGCTTTCCGTCTTCAGCCTTAACGTATACCTGGTCAAGAAGGCAGATTTCCTTTAATTCTTTATTGATACGTCCCTTAACCATACCTTCGATAATCTTATCGTTTGCATCCGGCTTTTCATTCTTAGCTGCTGCTGTAATGATTTCTGTTTCCTTAGCGATGTAGTCTGCATCAACTTCATCTCTGTTTGTGTACATTGGCTTTAAAGCTGCTGCCTGCATAGCTACGTTTCTAGCCATTTCTTCAATTGCAGGATTTACAACATCTGTCTCAACATCTACTAATACACCAATCTTACCACCCATGTGAATGTAAGAAGCAATGAAACCATTTGCTTCTTCTAACTGGGCGAATCTTCTAATCTTTAAGTTTTCACCGATTACGGCAATCTGTCCTGCTAAAGCATCTGCTACAGTCTTAGATGAATCCTTGTTCCAGCTTTCTGCTAAAAATGCATCAATATCAGCTGCCTTTGTTGTTAAAGCCTGTGCTGCAACATCTTCAACATATGCGTTGAAATCTGCATTCTTTGCAACGAAGTCTGTTTCTGAATTTACTTCTACGATTGCTGCCTTAGTACCTTCAACTACAGTCTTAACGATACCTTCTGCTGCAATTCTGCCAGCTTTCTTCGCTGCCTTTGCCATACCGTTTTCTCTTAAATATTCTACAGCCTTGTCCATATCGCCGTCTGTGTTTGCAAGAGCCTTCTTACAATCCATCATACCTGCGCCTGTCATTTCTCTTAATTCTTTTACCATTGCTGCTGTAACTGCTGCCATTTGTAATTCCTCCACTTTCATTTATTAAAAAACTTTAAAAAATGCCTCAACCTGTTTCTTTCAGGCTGAAGCATTTTAGAGCCATAAATAATCTCTCAACTACTTATCAGCATTTCTATCTGTGTTTTGTGTAAATTAAGCTTCTTCTACAGCTTCTGCTTCTTCAGCCGGAGCTTCTTCTACACCCTGATTTGCTTCGATTACTGCATCAGCCATCTTAGAAACGATTAACTTAACAGCTCTGATAGCATCATCATTACCCGGAATTACATAATCTAATTCATCCGGATCACAGTTTGTATCTACAATACCGATTAACTTGATGCCAAGTGCCTGTGCTTCCTGTACACAGATTCTTTCCTTCTTAGGGTCAACGATAAAGATTGCATCCGGAAGCTTCTTCATTTCCTTGATACCGCCAAGGTTCTTTGTAAGCTTTTCCATTTCCTTCTTTAAGTTGATAACTTCCTTCTTAGGAAGAACATCAAATGTGCCGTCTTCCTGCATTGCTTCGATTTCTTTTAATCTGTTGATTCTGCTCTGGATTGTCTTGAAGTTTGTAAGCATACCACCTAACCATCTTTCGTTAACATAGAACATTCCACAACGCTCTGCTTCTGTTGCGATTGCATCCTGAGCCTGCTTCTTTGTACCTACGAAAAGAATTGTGCCGCCATCTGCTACGATATCAGAAATCGCCTTATAAGCTTCATCAACCTTACCTACAGACTTCTGTAAGTCGATGATATGGATACCGTTTCTTTCTGTGTAGATGTACTCA
>ERZ773248.2186-NODE-2186-length-12480-cov-5.128451_pt1 | contig 12480 bp, 8 predicted proteins | sample MGYA00580518_ERZ773248 | MGnify/ENA primary metagenome ERZ773248 (study PRJEB29015, sample SAMEA2737762) | human gut metagenome | biome: human gut; feature: human-associated habitat; material: faeces | place: China | collected 2012 ...
AGATGGAGGACCTGACCATGACCGTTGATGCAGGTGTCAACACCTCGATCGACGCACTGCGTCAGACCATCAGCCAGTAATTTTACAGTTCGCCGTCTTTACGGCAATACTTCATCTGTTAAAACCCCGGTCTGCACTTGTTTGCAGACCGGGGTTTTTGATGAGGGATATGATTATATTGATATACATATTCCCAATTTTGATGGTATGTACACCAAACAATTGAAAGCATATAAACATATACGCATTTATTTGCTATCCATAAGCGGCCACTGTTCTTGAGGCAGATTACTTGGTTTGCTTACAGCGGTCAATCCCTTCTTCTCCTACAGTTTGTGGGCGGGAGAAGGTGAATGCGTTATGAAGGGAAAAGCATTTCGTCTTTTTATTTGTGTGGTCATCGTACTGCACATTTCCCTTATAAATGCGCGATGACCGCTCGGATGGGACCCGAACGGTCATCGACTTAATGATGATCTAAAAGGTGATTGATCGTGGAACAGTGTCCACCATTTCTATGTTTATTATACGCTCACGGCTCTGCCTTTGTCAAGGTAGAGCTTGGACTACTACAACAATCGCAGGATCAAGGCAAAGCTAAAGGGCTTGCTGCCTGCAATTCACAGACAGCAAGCCCTTTCGGTTGCTTGAACAATTTTTACGATGGATTTTTGTCTAACTTTTTGAGGTCACTTCAATCGGCTGTACCTTTTCTTTACTTTAATCGAGTGTTACAGACAATGAAAAATGCAAAAAGAAACGTCATTCTCTATTTTCCATCCTCAATTCTCAATTCAGAATCTTTTCCATCTCCGAGATCATTTCATCAAACAGCTTTGTTGCGTCCTCAATCGGCTTCGGACTTGCCATATCCACGCCCGCGCCGCGCAGCAGCGTGATCGGGTCGGCAGAGCAGCCGCCGGACAGGAAGCCGAGGTAATCCTTGACTGCCGGTTCGCCCTCGCGCAGAATGCGGCGCGAAAGTGCAATGGCAGCGGCGTAGCCGGTCGCGTACTGGTAAACGTAGTAATCGTAGTAGAAGTGCGGAATACGCGCCCATTCAAGCGAAATCTCCTCGTCTACGTTCATTTCCGGTCCGAAATACTGCTCGTTCAGCTTTTTGTACATCGCGCAGAGCGCTTCGGCGGTCGTGCCCTCGCCGCGCTGGGTCATTTCGTTGGCGGCAAGCTCGAACTCAGCGAACATGGTCTGGCGGTACAGCGTGCCGCGAAACTGCTCGAGGAAGTGGTTGATGAGGTACGCGCGTTCCTTTTTATCGGTCGTGACGGACAGCAGGTACTCCATCAGCAGGGCCTCGTTGCAGGTGGATGCAACCTCAGCAACAAAGATCACATAGTCCTGGTATGCGGTCGGCTGGGTCTTGTTGGACAGGTACGAGTGGATAGAGTGGCCCATCTCATGCACAAGCGTGAACACGTCGTCGAGCGTGCCCTTGAAGTTGAGCAGCACATACGGGTGTACGCGCGCGCCTGCCGAGTACGCGCCCGAGCGCTTGCCCTCGTTCTCGTACACGTCGATCCAGCCGTTGGCAAAGCCTTCGCGGAGCAGATTCAGGTAGTCCTCACCGAGCGGCGCAAGCGCCTTCAGTGCGATCTCCTTGGCCTCCTCGAACGTGAATTTCATCTCCACGCCGTCCACGACCGGCACATACAGGTCGTACATGTGCAGTTCGTCCACGCCGAGCAGCTTCTTTCTCAGCGCAACATAGCGGTACATGGGCGCAAACGAGCGGTGCACCGCGTCGATTAGGTTGCGGTAAATCTCGGTCGGCACTTCATTGCCGTCAAGGGCGGCATCCAGCGTCGAGGGGTACTTGCGGACATTCGCGAAGAACAGCAGCTGCTTGAGCTGCGCGGACAGCGTTGCCGCCGAGGTGTTGCGGAACTGGCCGTAAACCGAGTACAGCGAATCGAACGCGGACTTGCGGAGCACGCGGTCATAGGACTGCATGAGCGGGATGAACGTGCCGTGCGTGACGGGGTGCTTATTGCCGTCCTTGTCCACCGCGTCCGGGAATTTGAGGTCGGCGTCGTTGAGCATGGAGTAAATGTCATCCGGGCTGGCGGCCATTTCGCCTGCAGCGGCAAGGATTGCCTCCTCCTTGTCGGACAGCACATGCTCTCGGCGGCGGCGGATGCGGTCGATATTCAGGCGGTACAGCTCCAGCTCGGGTGCTTCGGCGTACAGACGGTTCATGTCCTCGTCGCTGATGGCGAGCAGCTCAGGGGTCTCAAACGCGGCGGCAGACTGAATTTCGACCGCGAAGCGCGTCACCTGGCTGACCATCTCCTGATACGCGGCGACGCGGGTGTCCTCATCGCTGCGGCGCTGCGCGTAGTGTACGAGCGCGTCAAATGCAAGGCTGATTTCATCATCCAGACGGAAAAAAGACAGCAGAACAGCGCCGCTTTCGGCCAGTCTGCCGCGGAATGCGGTGATGCGCGGAATGAACTCCTTGGCCTTCGCTAACGCGGCACGCCAGTCATCGTCGGTCGCAAACAGATCCTGAATCGCCCATTTGTCCTTTTCGGGCACATCTGCGCGGGCGGGAATTTTATTGGTTTCCATGGAAATACTTCCTTTCCGGTAGAGTTTTCTCCTCTTATTATGATACTCCAACCGCGGGATTCATGCAAGCGATTTACCGCGATAAAATCAAACATCCCGCTTTCCTTGCAAAAAAGCGGGATGTTTGTTATTCTTCCTCCGGCAGCGAACTGCCGTAGATTTCGAGTGCGCGCTTGATATCATTCCATGCAAAACCGCGACGCTGGAGTGCCGCAACGGCTTTTTCGACCTCTTTTCGGTCGGAAACGTCACCGCGCAGGCGTTTTTCGAGCAGAGCCAGCATTTGCGCCTCATCCGGAGAGAAGGTCTGCATAGCCGCTTCTGCGGTGTCGCGGTCTATGCCGCGGCGGGTCAGCTCCTGCCGGATGCGTGCCGCGCCGTAGCCCTTGCGCGTGTAGCCGCGCACAACGCTTTCCGCGAAAAGCTCGTCATTGAGCATGCTGCGTTCGGTCAGCCACGCAAGCGCGTAATCGGCGGCTTCCTCATCGTGCCCCTTGGCAAGCAGCTTGTCGCGCAGCATTTTTGCACTCAGCGCCCGGTAAGACAGCTGTTTGGCCGCCATATCGAGGGCTGCGCGGTATTTATCCTCGCTCATTATTCTTCGTCGAGGTCGTCAAAATCGTCCGCGTCGATGGAGACTGCCTTGGAGGACGACGGACGCGGTGCCTTATCCGCAGGTTTTTCGGCCTTCTCGGTCGGCACAGCGGCGGAAGGACGTGCCGCATGGCTCTGCGCCAGCTTGCTGCGCTCCTCGGCTACCTTTTCCATGATCTGCTTCTGTACGTCATCCGCGATGTCCGGATGATCCTTGAAATACTGCTTGGCAGCATCACGGCCCTGACCCAGACGGGTATCGCCCATGGAGAACCACGCACCGGATTTGTTGAGGATGCCGAATTCCACGCCGAGATCGACCAGCTCGCTCGTGCGGGAAATGCCTTCGCCGTACATAATATCGAACTCAGCCTGCTTGAACGGGGGAGCGACCTTGTTTTTTACAACCTTTACGCGGGTGTGGCTGCCGATCAGCTCGGTGCCGTTTTTCAGATGCTCCACGCGGCGAACCTCCATGCGGACAGACGCATAGAACTTGAGCGCACGGCCGCCGGTGGTGACCTCTGGATTGCCGTAAATGACGCCGACCTTCTCACGCAGCTGGTTGATAAAGATGGCTACACACTGGCTCTTGGCGATCGAGCCGGCCAGCTTGCGCATCGCCTGACTCATCATGCGGGCATGCAGACCGACAAAGGAATCGCCCATTTCGCCTTCGATTTCGGCGCGCGGCGTCAGCGCGGCAACCGAGTCGATAACGACGATATCGATCGCGCCCGAGCGCACAAGCGCTTCTGCAATGTCCAGACCCTGCTCACCGGTGTCCGGCTGGGAGACCAGTAGGCTGTCAATGTCAACGCCGAGTGCCTTGGCGTAAACCGGGTCGAGCGCGTGCTCGGCGTCGATAAACGCAGCCGTGCCGCCCAGCTTCTGCGCCTCTGCAACGCTGTGCAGCGCAACCGTGGTCTTACCGGAGGATTCCGGTCCGTAGATCTCGATGATTCGGCCGCGCGGCAGACCGCCGATGCCGAGTGCGAGATCCAGACCGATCGAGCCGGTCGGGATGTGTTCGATATTCATGCCGGTGTTTTCGCCCAGACGCATAACCGAGCCTTTGCCGAACTGCTTTTCGATCTGACCGAGCGCAGCGGCAAGTGCTTTCTTCTTATCAGCCGCAGGAGCGACCGGTTCCAACTGCTTTTTGGTAGCCATGATAGCATTTCCTCCTGAAAAAGTTACAAATATGCAAGCCGCAGAGCGGCGGTGTATTCGGATTCGATACACCCATTATAACAGGGTGCCGATTTGAATGCAATGATTTTATCGAAAATTTGTTCGATAAAATTTGATATAAAAAATCCTGCCTTTTCAGGCAGGATTTTCAACGGGTCTTATTTACCCTGTGCGTCGATATACGCCTTCGCATGCTGCTTGAGCTTGTCGAAGGTTTCCTCGCTCAGCACATGCTCGATACGGCACGCATCCTCAGCGGCGGTCTCAGCGTCCACGCCGAGAGCGGTGAGGAACGCGGTGAGCACGGTGTGGCGCTCGTAAATGCTGGTGGCAATCTGCATGCCGGATTCGGTCAGTCCCAGCAGACCGTTCTGGTCGATGGAAACGTAACCGTTATCACGCAGCAGGCCAACGGCACGGCTGATGCTCGGCTTGGAAAAGCCGGTGTAGTGCGCAACGTCGATCGAGCGCACCTGTCCATTTTTCTGCGTCAGAACCAGGATGGCTTCCAGGTAGTTTTCCGCGCTTTCCTGAATTTTCAATGCACGGACCTCCTTTTTCTAAGATACTCTTTTCTGTAGGGCAGCACATGGGTTGGTCCTGCCGCGAAATTCTGTAATAGTATATCTATTTTATCATGACTTGCGTGTTTTTGCAATCTGCGCTGAACAAATTTCAAGCGGAAACAGCGGTTTGTGTTACGGCTGATCGGGCGGGAGCGGATTTTCCGGTGTATTCTGCGGCTCGGGCTGCGGTGCGGGAGCCGGCTGCTCGAACGGCTGCGGCTCGGGCATTTTGCGGTCAATGCTGCGCAAGGTGCGGTGCATGCTGAACAGCATCATAATAAATTCATAGCCGAGCCGTGCAGCAATATTTCCGACGATAAACAGCAGAATCGCCCAGAAAAAGTGGAAAAACAGCAGAATAACGCTGTAAACAGCCAGCGCAGCGACTGTCATGCAGTACAGGATTTTCAGCAGACCCTCGGTGTATGCGTGCCGGAAATTGAGAAAATCATGCAGCTTGGCTGCCGCGCCGTGGTAGTGATTCGGCTTGCGGACAAACAGCATGTACAGCGCGATGCCGCCCGCAAGAATCAGTAAAAGTGCCAGAATCGGCAGAATCATTGAGAAAAGCGGTGTGTATGTATAGGTGTAAGCGTAATTCATGGTATGCACCTCTCCTTTGGAAATGAGTTGATACATTTTTAGTGTACCATATTCTGCGGGGATGATAAAGGGAAAGTTGAATAATTGAGAATGGAAAATGGAGAATGGAGAATGAAGGTGAGGGGAAAATCGGTGTATTTATCAGGTCGGAATGGCGTTCTCGGCAATCGTGTAATCGCAGGGACGGGCCGGCGACCGCCCGCATACCGTTAAATATTACGTTCATTTTCCATTCTCTATTCTCAATTTTTCATTTCAAACCGCCTACGACCATTGCAAATTCCATCAAAATGTTGTACTCTTGATGTACCACCGAACAGGAGAGATACCATGAAAATTTTGCACACTACACCCGCGCAGGACGGGTTTTATATGCCTGCGGAGTTTGCACCTCATGAGGGCTGCCTGATGATCTGGCCGGAACGCGCCGACAGCTGGCAGTACGGCGCCTATGCGGCCCGGAAAGCCTTTCTGCGTGTGATCGAGACGATTTCCGAAAGCGAAAGCATGACCGTGCTCTGCTCGGAAGGGCAGTATGACAACGCGCGTGCGCAGCTGCCCGACCGCGTTCGTCTGGTCGTGATGGAGACTGACGATGCGTGGGCGCGTGACGTTGGCCCGACCTTTGTTATCAACGGCAGGGGAGAGCGTCGCGGCATCGACTGGGGTTTCAACGCGTGGGGCGGCGATGTGGACGGCCTGTATCCCTCGTGGGAGAAGGACAACCGCGTGGCGCGCAAATTCTGCGACCTGATCAGTAACGACGTATACGATAAACGCGATTTCATTTGCGAGGGCGGCTCCATCCACTCGGACGGCGAGGGCACCGCGCTCGTCACCGAAGCCTGCCTGCTGAGCGCGGGACGCAATCCTGATCTCACAAAGACTGAAATTGAGCAGGTTTTGTGCGATTATATGGGCGTTTCCAAGGTGATCTGGCTGCCGCGCGGCATTTATAACGACGAGACCAACGAGCATGTTGACAACGTATGCGCTTTCACGGCTCCGGGCGAGGTTGTGCTCGCGTGGACGGATGACGAGACCGACCCGCAGTATGCGCTCTCCAAGGCCAGTCTGGATGCACTGGAAGCTGCGACCGATGCCAAGGGACGCAGAATCAGGGTGCACAAGCTGCCGCTGCCCAAGCCGGTGACCATCACCGCAGAGGAGTGCGACGGCCTTGACCTGTGCGACGGCGAGCCGACCCGTACCCCGGGAGAGCGTCTGGCGGCAAGCTACGTCAATTTCTACATTGCGAACGAGGCTGTTGTCATGCCTGCCTTCGGTGACCCAATGGATGAAAAGGCGCAGGCCATCCTGCAGGAGCTTTTCCCGACCCGTAAGGTGGTTGCGATTGCTGCCCGCGATATTCTGATTGGCGGCGGCAATATCCACTGCGTGACCCAGCAAATCCCGAAAATCTAACAGAAAGGACGAACCAAGCGGTTCGTCCTTTATTTTGCTGTTTTTACTTGAGCAGGCCGTTATCGGTGAAATAGTCGATCTTCATCGCGTGACGGACTCGATCGAGCGTGCCCTGAGCGGTCTCAGCGGCGATTTCGCTGCCCTTCTTGAGAATCTCGTAGACTTCGGGCAGGCGACCCTCCCACTGCGTACGGCGCTCACGCATGGGCGACAGCAGCGACTGCATGACGTTGTTCAGGAACTTCTTTACCTTCACATCGCCGAGTCCGCCGCGCTGGTAGTGCGCTTTCAGCTCGTCAAGGCTCTGGTAGTCCGGCAGGAATTCTGCGAAGTGCTCCGGCTGGCAGAACGCATCCAGATAGGTGAACACGGTATTGCCCTCCAGCTTGCCGGGATCCTGCACGCGGATGTGGTCCGGATCGGTGTACATGGACATGATCTTCTCACGAACGACCTCCTCCGGATCCGCAAGGTAGATGCAGTTGCCGAGCGACTTGCTCATCTTCGCCTTGCCGTCTGTGCCGGGCAGACGCATGCAGGCATTATTGGACGGAAGAACAATCTGCGGCATCGTCAGCGTTTCACCGTAAACCGTGTTGAACTTGTGCACGATTTCGCGGCACTGCTCGAGCATCGGCTCCTGGTCCTCGCCAACCGGAACAGCCGTAGCGTTGAATGCGGTGATGTCCGCCGCCTGACTGATCGGATAGCAGAAAAAACCGACCGGAATGCTGGCTTCAAAGTTGCGCATCTGAATCTCTGCCTTAACGGTAGGGTTGCGCTGTACACGGGACACGGTGACAAGGTTCATGTAGTAGAACGTCAGTTCGGTCAGCTGCGGCACCATGGACTGGATGAAGATATTCGCCTTTTCCGGGTCAATGCCGACCGCAAGATAGTCCAGCGCGACCTTCACAATGTTCTGGCGCACGCGCTCCGGGTGCTCGGCGTTGTCGGTCAGCGCCTGTGCGTCCGCAATCATGATGTAAATTTCGTCATATTTTCCGGAATTCTGCAGCTTCACGCGCTCGGCCAGTGAGCCGACGTAGTGGCCGACATGCAGGTTGCCGGTCGGGCGGTCGCCCGTAAGAATGATCTGTTTCATATCGTAAACGCTCCTTAAAATTCGTTTTTCAGACAGGTTTTCCAGTTTTCAGGCAGTTCCACGTTGGAAGAAATCCACATGGCGAACATGCCGTTGAGCATCGTCCAGTAGCGCAGAAGCCGCCATCGTGTCTCATCCTGCGGAATGCCTTGCTTTTCCGCGATAGCGACAGCCACACGGCGGAAAACGGAAAACGGCGGGTAGTTGCCCTCGATCGGCTCGAGCGAGAACGTCAGCTTCTGGGACGCATTGCGGAAATACGCGCTGAAATACGTCGGGTTGCGCATGTAAAAATCCAGATAGGCGGTGCCGAGCTGCTCCATGGTCTGCGGCAGGCTTTCGTCCAGACCGCTGAGCGTCAGCTCGAGTGTGCGCGTCAGCTCCTGCATGACGTAGGCACGGCAGGCGTCGATCAGGCGCTCCTTGCTGTCAAAGTGGCGGTAGATGGCGTTGTGACTCACACCGCACTGCGTTGCCAGCCGTCGGAGAGAAAGATTTTCAAGGCCGTCCTGCGAGATCAGCGTGACCGCCTCCTCCAGCAGCTTGCTTTTGAGATTTCCGTGATGATACTGATCGGCCATTTGCTCACCTCGTTGTTTGTTGTGATGGGTTTATTATAGTCCTTGATGTTGTCGGTGTCAACATTAAAATGTCACAACGATAACCAATTGCATTTGCGAAAAATGCGTATAAAATGACGAATTATATTATCAGAGTGAGAATTTATCGTTACAGTGCAAAACAGAGTGTTGACGATGTACACACTGTTTTGCGGCAAAAAAACACCGATACTCTCCGGAAAAACGGAGAATATCGGTGTTTGCAGCTGCGGTTTAGTAGATTACGACAGTCGAGCCGATCGGTACGTTGTTGTAAATCCAGTTGATGTCATTGTGCTTCATGCGTACACAGCCGTGCGAAACCGGATAGCCGCTGCTGAAGTCATATTCGGTGTCGGTGCCGGGATAGCACAGGCGGGAGTGGAACGCGTAGCCGGTGCCCGGGTAGAAGCCTACAACCGGACGAACCGTGTAAGTACCGGTGGTCCAGCCTGCCTTCAGCTTGTAGCTGACGGTGGTCACGCCGACCGGAGTCGGGGTGGAGGCAGCGCCGGTGCCGACGATAAAGCTCTTGGTCAGCTTCCAGTTGCCCTTGGAGCCGGTGAATACGTTTACATGCTGATAGGCGCGGTTGATCCAGACCAGATAATTGGTGTTGCTGGAGTAGCCCTTGGCGTTGATCCAGACCTCCTTGGTGGTCTTGGAGTAATCGTTGTTGGCCGCGTAGGACGTGGTGTAGTTGCCGCGGTAAACCGAGGATACCTGCTTGAGGATAGCGGCAGCATCGCGCTGTGCATACCACTCGGCAGAGTAATTCTCGATCGGAACGGTCTTCTGGGCGTAAACCTGCTCGGTTTCGCCGGTGGACGGGTTGTCGTAGAGCAGCTTAAAGCCGATCGCCGTGCTGGTCTTCATATTCTTGGTGAAGGTGAAGGTGCTGGTGTGGCTGGAGGTCTTGCCATTGGTCAGCTCGAAGCTGTTGTTCGTGCAGCCCTTGATCGCGGAGCCGTCCTGATACCAGATTGCAGTGCAGGTAACGCCTTCCTTTACGCCGGAGAAGCTAACCTTGGCAGTCAGCGAGCCGCCGGCCTTAACCTTATCCGGAACGGTCATCGTGATCTGAACGCCATCCAGACCGGGATCGATGTTGTCGATCGTGTGGTCAGCCTTAGCCGTTACTGTGCAGCCGACCATGCGGGTGTCTACGATGCCGATCTTGCCGGTGCCGTCAACCGTGGTGTTCTTGCCGGCCAGAACCATCGTGCCGACCGTGCCGGACAGCGTGATGCGGTTGCCGGAGCCGCGCAGTACGGAAACGGTATCCGCGTCGCCCTTGAGCAGGATGGTGTTGTTGCTGCCGGTAATGGTGATGGCATCCGAGGTCATGCCTTCGAGCACGATGGTGCGGCCGGAAGCGGTGATCTCGATGTTGGAGACTGCGCCGCTGTAGCCAACGGAGCCGCCCTTGCCCGCGATAACGAGCGTGTTTACGGACGAAGTGTTGTCCATCTTCACATCAGCCGTGCCTGCCGGATCAACAGCAAGCGTAGAGATGCTGGTCTGCTTGGTAGCATTCAGTACAGCGCGCTCCTCGCCCTTGAGGACGATGCGGTGCGAGCTGCTGACGGAATCGAGCGAAATTTCATTCGTGGGAGCGGCAAAGATCCAGTCGCCGTCTGCGACAGCGCCGGTCAGAGCGATGCTCGGATTGGTGAGTACGGTGCCGCCGGCCAGCTCGGTCGGTGCGCTGTCTGCGTTAGTGGCAGCTGCAATGCGCACGATCATGGTGACGAACTGTGCACGGGTCAGCTTGTTCGACGGAGACAGCTTGGCAGCAGAAGTACCGTTTACAACGCCCTGGCTGATCAGAGCGGCAGCTGCCTGCTTCTGCTCGGTGGTCATGGAGGAGGTATCGGTGAAGCTGCTCAGCTCATCGGCAGCGGTCTCTGCGCGGTCGTACGCGAACGCACGAGCCATCAGCACGAAAGCCTCGGCACGGGTAGCTGCAGTGTCAAAGCTGCGGTTGTCGTTTGCGGTAATCAGACCGAGGTGGATGGCCTTACCCAGATCCTCGCTGTACCATGCGGACTGCTGGCTGGCAGCCAGACCGGATACACTGTCGGCCTGCGTTGCGCCAAGCGCACGGTTGAGGATAACGATAGCCTCGGAACGCTTGACCGAGTTGTTCGGCATAATTTTGCCGTTGATGCCCTTCAGAAGACCCAGTTCAACACCCTTGCGCAGCGAAGCGGCAGCCCAGTGACCGTCGATGTCCGGGAAATCCGTGGTCGTCGGCTCGGAAGGTGTGGTCGGGTCAGTCGGAGTTGTGGGTTCGGTGGGAGTGGTCGGAGTCGTCGGCTCGGTGGTCGTCGGAACGGCGGTCTGCTCCAGTGCAAACGGGAGCGGATCGAGCATCAGATACTGCGGCATGTACTTGGATGCACCGGCACGCAGCGGATCGGAATCGCCGCCGATCACCAGCTTGCTGTCGGAGAAGCTGTCGTCCACCAGCATGCGGAAGGTGGTGGTGCCCCAGTGGAAGATGAGCCACTGCGCCTTGTCAGCGTCGTTCTTGCTGTCCGCAAGGTATGCCTTTACCTTGTTGTGGGCCTCGGTCAGCTTGGTCTTGCCGGAGTCGGTCAGGTCAATCTCAACGGCTTCTGCGCCGTTCTCGGTGGTTGCCTTGGCAGAGGCAAAATCTGCACGGTCGAACTGCCACTCCTCGTTCAGAAAGTCGGTCACACTGCACAGACGGCGGTCGCCCAGACGAGCGGCCCAGTAAGCGGCAGTGTTGCCGGTAGCTGTTTTCGGAATGGAAACGGTGATCACATCGCCGGAAACGGCGGCAGACGCGCCGGTCAGACCCTCAAGCTGCATGCGTTGCGAGATGGTCTTCTGCGCTGCTGCCAGATCGGTCTGGAGAGCGGTGCTGTCGTACTCGCTGCCGGTGATCGGCTTGAATGCAAACGTCAGCGCGTTTGCAGCCTTGGTGGTCGCCGAATCATTTACGGCAAAAGCAGTGGTGAACAGCATCATGGCGGCCAGCAGACCGCTGAAAATGCGTTTTGTCAACTTCAAAATACTATCCCCTTTTTGACAGTTGCAGAATGCGGACATTCTGCCTTACCTTATTACCTATATTTTACGTTCCTGACCATAGCTTGTCAAGACGAGTAAGGTTTCAGTTCCGAAACATTTCGCTGTCCGCTGGGGACGGCGTACCCACGCCGAGAGGGCAAGAGGGGAGACACCTGCGGTTTCTACCCTCTTGACTCCCGTTTCCCTTGGGAGAGCACGGCGAAAATCGGAGAACTGAGACTCGCCAGGGGGAACGGCTGTACTGCTCATCTTCCGTAGGGGCGGACCAATGTGTCCGCCCATTTCTCCACCTTCATCGCTCAAGCTGTATTCGTACTGCTACACAGGCGGTTCAATTTCCGCAGGCGCAACATAACAGTGTTGCGCAACTCGTTTGCACGTTGTTGTGCATGGCACCTGCGGATTTCATCCGTTGCAGAATCTATCTTGTAGGGCGGGATGACCCCATCCCGCCGTATGTAAATGGCAGCAAATCGTAAAAAACGGCGGGGTGAGGTCACCCCGTCCTACAATATAACGCGTTAAAGACTTGTGCGGCACTGTCATCCCCCAGGGGACCCTCTCTTGCCCTTCGGGCAATTCACCTTGTGCCGCACCCTGCGTAGATTTAACCATATGTGTAGCAGTAAGCTGTCTGTGAAATGCGAAAAGGCGGAGAAAGACACGCTGCGGTAACCCGACTGCCGTTCCCCATTTTGCAGCGGTCGCCGGTCTCTGGTCTGCGCCAGACTAAGAAACAAAAGGA
>ERZ773248.2206-NODE-2206-length-12366-cov-3.184063_pt1 | contig 12366 bp, 10 predicted proteins | sample MGYA00580518_ERZ773248 | MGnify/ENA primary metagenome ERZ773248 (study PRJEB29015, sample SAMEA2737762) | human gut metagenome | biome: human gut; feature: human-associated habitat; material: faeces | place: China | collected 2012 ...
ATTTCACTTCGGTTTCATCGCGCTCACTCCCACCTCCTATAAAAGCTGGTCGGTTCCCGTTCGCGCAAAACCTTGTGAAACTCAGTCGCTCACTGAATCGCTTTCCCTGACAGGATTCTTTGTTTTCTTTATTTACGGCATTAAAGTCAGCCAATGCACACGACTTCACTTTGTGTTGCATTACAATGGAGTAACTTTCTCTCTGACTCAAAATCCAAGATTTTTACATCATATAAATTAGCGCATGCAACACAGAGCGTATTATTTCAGTGATTTATATGCATGCGTGGCACGAAGTGCAGGGTGGCGCAAAAATTTACTAAATTCAATGAGTAAATTAAGAACTCCTGTAATTTTTCTCAAGGAGCGATTGGTAGCGACTGAGACAAATTACAGGAGTTCCTATTAAAACCTAACGTAGTAAATTTTTAAGCCACCCTAAACAAGAATTACCAGATGGTATGTCCGCCGTCCAGCAGCATCTCGGTACCGTAGCAGTAGCTGGATGCGTCACTTGCAAGATAGAGCAGTGCACACTGAAGTTCTTCTACGTCCATCATACGTCTTACCGGCTGAGAATTATTGTACAGATCCAATGTTTCTTTTGGCAGTCCGTCATGTAATCCCGGGCTGTAGCAGTATCCGGGAGAAATAGAATTTACGCGGATGCCAAACTCGGCAACCTGGGAAGCAAAGTGGCGTGTAAAGTATAATACAGCAGCTTTGGCACTTCCGTAAGAAGCATCGTCCATTGTTTCAAAGATTGTTCCCATATTTACAACATGAGCTGCCATGGAGCCGGTGTTGATGATACTTCCGCCATGACCTTCTTTTTTCATCATACGTGCTGCAGTAACAGCAACGATGTAGATACTCATAAAGTTAATATCCATAACCTGACGGAAATGTTCAATATGCGGCATATCATGTTCGCTGTCCCATTCTTCAATATCCGGAACAAGGGCGCCGCCGACACCGGCATTGTTATGTACGATATCAACATGACCGAAATCATTGTGAATATTTTCAAACATTTCGGCAACGGCTTTCTCATCGGTGAGGTTGCAGCCATATGCAAGTGCCTTTACCCCATATTTTTTGCTTAAATCTTCAGCAACAGCTTTTGCTCTGTCGATGCAGACCGGCAGATCAACGATTGCGATATCTGCACCTGCCTCTGCAAAAGCAGCAGCACCGTGACTTCCAATATTTCCTGCGCCTCCTGTTACGACTGCGGTTTTACCGTCCAGTCGGAAGCGGTTCATTACTTTTTCTGCTAACTGGCTCATAATGAGTCTCCTTTCTGTATTGCGTTTACCATTTTCTGATTTATTTTTTGCATATACGATTCGGAGCATTCTTGAAAAGTAGCAGTTCTCCGAATCGTTGCAGGGTATGTGTTTTAAAAATTTACGGTTCCGGATACCAGAACTGGAAGTAGCCATCCGGAAGCTGATCCATCACAGCGTCGGTACGCATCTCTTTGAAGTAACCAAGCTCTTTTACGGTATCCATATAGCACCAGTCAACCGGTCCGATACTTCCTTTACAGTTCATGGCAATGCCATTGGAAGCGTAGTCTGCAAGGATATCCTGCCACTCAGCAATATGGTACTCCTGCAGAATATGATGGAAGCCAATGCCATGATCTTCGATAAATTCGCTGTAAACAAGTTCTCCTTTTACCGGTTCGATGACTTCCCACTCAATATTTCCGCATACAAGGATTGCAAGCAGGTAGGAGAAATCCTGTGGTACGAGTTCACCATTTACCGTGAAAGCATAATCGTGAGCAGCAGCGTTACACTGATCGCCAACTTCCCATGGTCCGATTTCAAACAGATCTGTCAGGCGGGCAATGGTTTTTCTTACGTCCGGTGTAGAAATGTTGATTTGTGCGATACGGGCCGGGTGAATATGACTTGGTGTGTCTTTTACACTGTCATCACGGATTGCCTCAAAGATAATACCGAGTTCATCCATCAGATCAAGCCATACTGCATGGCAGGTATCGGAATCATAAGTTTGTGCGATTGTTGCACCCTTTGCGGTGTAATGTGCCAGTGTGTCATCCCAGTCAGCTACAGGGATTCTTTCGCGGGCACAGCAGATGCCGTTGCCGAAGCGCTCCTGATATTTTTTGTAAAGGGTGTCACCCTCTACCGGCTGTACCACGCACAGGGACGTATTGTTATAAAAGATCGTTGCGTAACGCTCTGTGTAAGCAAGCTCTGTATCCCCTGCTTTTAATCCGGGATTTGTCTCATTCGTACGAATTCCTGTCACACCCGGAGTCACATGCTCTACACGGTTAAATTCTGCAATTTTTTTGAAAATATCATCTGTGACGATCACGATCTGGTCAAAATTGCGGTTTTTGCATCGTTCCTGAAGTTCTTTATAATTCATCATGTAAGTCCTCCTTAAGGATAAATGTATTTTCGGAATCTAGCCAGAATGACTCGTTTTCGAAAGATTCCGAGAGTACATATAAAATTAAATTCTTTGATGAGATATTTATTATTTTTAAAAAACACTGTACTAGTACATCGTTTTCGAAATAACTATACCAATCACTTGTTTGCAAATTCGACTGCACAGGTGAAAAAGCCTCGACGTAGCTAGCAGCAGGTCCATCCGCCGTCTACCGGAAGTAATACACCGGTGATGTAGCGGGATTCCTCAGATGAGAGGAATACAATTGCTGCATCCATGTCGCCGACTGTATTCATATCAGTAGGTGTGCCGGTTCGCTGCATCGGTGTTGTACGGAGCACAAACGGCATATTCATTTCCATAAATTCTTTTCCATTGCTTTCTGACGGGAATGTGCCCGGAGCAATGGCATTGACCGTAATTCCTTTGGTAGCAAGCTCGGCGGCAACTCCTTTTGTCAGACTGATAACGCCGCCTTTTGCAGATGCATAACCTGCCAGTGATACTTCGAGATGTCCGACCATGCCAAGAACAGATGCTACGTTGACGATTCTTCCATATCCTGCTTTTTCCATATAAGGAACAAATGTCTTTATCATACGGAATACGCTGGTCATATTCAGTTCTACCAGATTTTTATAAGTTCCCATCGGCAGCTCTGCCACCGGGCATGCCGGTCCGCCGGTACCGGCATTGTTTACTAAAATGTCTACCCGGCCAAATTCTCTGATAATTGCGTCTGCGGCATTTGCAACAGATTCATCAGAAGTAACATCGCATGGAACCGGCAGGCATTTTACACCAAGTGTACGAATCTCGGCGGCAGCTTCTTCCAGTTTGTCAGCCCTTCTTGCGATCAGAGCGATATTGCAGTTTTGTCTTGCCAGGGCGATAGCCATTCCTTTTCCAAGTCCGGCAGTACTTCCGGTGATAACCGCTACGCGGTCAGTGAAATCAAACATTCCCATAATAAAAATCCTCCATTTACATTTCATGTACACTCGAAATCTTTTTGCAAACAAGGCATTGAAACAAGATTTCGGAAAAATACATTTGTCATGTGCGCATGGAACCTTTCCGTTGAAAGCCCCATAGTTATCGTTTCTGATACTTTATAGACAGCAAAAGTGATGCCTGTTTGAAAAAGCGGAAAACAGGTACATTTGCAAATGTCAACAGGTACATTTGCAAATATCAACAGGTACATTTGCAAATAAAAGGTTGTAAAAATGCTGTTATGGATTTCCAAAAGGCGCAGAATCGGGGGAATCTTGAGAAATGTTATGAAAAAAAATTACAGGCATAGGTTTTGCTACCTGTAAGGTATCCATGTATGATCCTGTTTTCGAGCATTCTTGAACGAAAAAGGGGCTATACAATTAATTTATGAAAGTATAAGAGAGGAGACAGATGTGAGAAAATTAAGATTTCCGGGATGCTTTAAATTGGGAAGTAATATTCTGGAAGAATTTGAAGCACAGGCAAATTGCTTTGGCAGAAAATTTGTATTTGTGGGTGGAAAACGCGCCATTGCATCAGCAAAAGAGAAACTGGAAAAAAGTTTTGAGGGAACACAAAGTACATATGAGTTTGTAGAGTGTGGAAAAATTGCGACACCTGCAGAAATTGACCGGGTAGCAGCAATCCCGTGCGTACAGGAAGCAGATGTTTTATGTGGCGTAGGCGGAGGCAGCGCGATGGATGTGGTTCGTACTGTTGGAAATCGTAATGGTCAGAATCTGGTGATGATTCCGACGACGATTGCATCAGATGCACCATGTTCTTCGGTGTCCGTATTTTATTCTGAAGATGGAACAAGTGTTGTAGGAGATCAGTTATTTCATAAGAGTCCTGAACTGGTAATCGTTGATTCGGATATCATTGCAACTGCTCCGACCAGACATATTGCAGCAGGTATGGGCGATGGCCTGGCAACTTACTATGAAGCAATGACGAATAAGTTAAATCCACATGGAACAGAGATTGCAAAAACAGGAATGCTTCTGGCAGGTCTTGCACGCAAAATCATACTGGAGGATGGTCTGGATGCGTATGAAGCTGTTAAGACGCATGTAGTAACCCCTGCACTTGAAAATGTAATAGAAGCAAATTGTTTCCTGTCAGGTGTCGGCGGAGCAAATACCGGGTGTGCAGCAGCACATGGAATCGGTGATTTCCTCGGACAGATTCCGGGTGGACATGAATTTATGCATGGTGAACGTGTTTATGTAGGTTTGATGGTGCAGTTGATTCTGGAACAGTATCCAAAAGAAGAATTAGTATCTTTCATGAAATTTGGACGAAAAGTCGGATTGCCAGTCTGCCTTGGTGATCTGGGTGTCATGGATGTGAAAGCCACAGCAAAAGAACTGGCAGAGGGATTAGTGGATGATCATTTTATGGTAAATCTTTGTTGTGATCACAGCATAAGCCGTGTCACAGGAGCGTTTGTACAGGCACAGAATGTTGCGGATGCGTTACAGGAGGTAGAGGAATGAAAGAATTATATTTTCCGGGTACATTTATGATCGGGAGTGATATTCTGAAGAAATTCCCAGAATACACTTCCTGTTATGGAAAAAATTATGTGTTTATCGGTGATACTATTTCACTGAGTGTTTCACAGGTGGCATTGACAGAGAGCTTTGTCGGTACAGATTATAAATATGATTTTATCGAATCCGGTAAAGTATGCTGCGAGTCAGAAGTAAATCGTATTTCAGAAATGGAATGTGTAAGGAATGCGGATATTGTATGTGGTGTCGGCGGAGGCGGCTGCATGGATATTGCAAGAACCATAGGAAATAAATTTGACAAAGCGTTGGTTATGATCGTTACAACGGCATCTTCTGATGCCCCCTGCACTTTCATGGCTCTGACTTATACGGATGACGGAAGCGAGATTATCTATGATACACGGTTCCCTAAATGCCCGGATCTGGTTGTCGCAGATTCGAAAATCATTGCAAATGCACCGGCCCGTCTGCTGGCAGCAGGTATGGGTGATGCGATTGCAACCTGGTATGAAGGGAAAACCTGCCGACAGAATCCGAATGGAATTCATATTGCAGAGTTTGCGACCGGAATGACGGAACTTTGTAAGGAAATTATTACCGCAGACGGTCTGGCAGCTTACCGTGCAGTACTGACCAAATCGGTAACTCCACAGTTGGAAAATGTCATAGAAGCAAATTGCTTCTTATCCGGTATTGGCGGATTGAATTCTGGCGGATGCGCAGCGGGACACGGAATCGGTGACTGGCTGGCGGGAATTCCGGGCGGACACAGTTTTACACATGGTGAACGTGTATTTATCGGTCTGCTGATTCAGACAGTACTGGAAGAATACCCAATGGAAGAAACGATTTGCCTGATTAAGTTTGGTCGTGCAGTGGGACTTCCGTGCTGTATTGGTGACATGGGCGTTGAAGATGTGAAAGCAATTGCAAAACAGGCAGGAAAAGAATTGTTGAATGACCATTTCATGGTAAATCTCTGCTGTGATCACTCAGAAGATATGGTCGAAGGCGCAATTAATTATGTACAGTATTTATGTGATCACATAGATGAATATTAAAAAACAGATGAGTATCAGAAGAAAATGAATACTGAATGAATATCAGAAAGGATGGAATGAATTATGGCAGGACAGATTTCAAAAATTACACAGATTGGTATGGTTACGGCAGACCTTGACAAAATGGTGAAATATTATGAGGAGATGCTCGGGGTTGGTCCATGGACTGTTGTGGCTGATACAAAAAAAGGCATCGGAGCTCCGGCTACAAACACGAAAGTAAATGGAAAAAGAGTTGATTTTGATGTAAAAGTAGCAATTTGCATGTTAGATGGCTTTGAACTGGAAATCATTCAGCCGATGGATGACAAGAGTATCTATGCAGAACATTTGAAAAAACACGGAGAAGGTGTGATCAACCATATTGCGATTGTAACACCGGACAATGCGAAATTCCGTGAGGTCATGAAAGCAAACGGAATTAAATCCTGTCAGAAAGGTGATGTAGATCCGGCACTTGGTCAGAGCTGGGATTACTATGATGGAAGTCAGTACTTTGGAACCATCTTTGAGTTACATGATAAGAATCCGGTTCCGGATGATGAAGATTAATTCTGTATAACGGAGTGTATCAAAAAAGACTTTCTGCAAGGTATGTCATATGCCTTGCGGAAAGTTTTTTTGTTTGACAGGAAAGCAGTGTGGCTGACAGTTTTTACAGCAGGAGTATTCTTGAATTTTTTGAGAACTGATTTGCAAAAAACTCAAAGAAGTTTGCAGGATTCCAAAAAGAAATAGACCAGAGATGTGAAGCCGTAGTGAAAAACCCCGAAAATAAGCCGTTTTTTTTCAGATTTTGAACGATTTAAAAAACTGGCATGCATTTTGCATCTCCTAAGGCAGATGCAAGTTGGAGCGAGAAAGTTTTCAAATTGTGCAAGAAAAATAAACAAAGAATTAAAACAGAAAGAAGGACAAATAGCATGGCTAAAATGACAAAGCAGCGTGCCAAAGAGTTTTATGCAACAATGTATAAAATTCGTAGATTTGAAGAAGAAGTTTTTGAGTTTTACAAACTCGGTCAGATGGCTGGTCTGGCTCATCTGTACATTGGTGAAGAAGCAGTCGCAGCAGGTGCGTGCGCTGCAATTGACAAACAGGATTATATCGGTTCCACTCATCGTGGACATGGACATCTGGTTGCCCGCGGTGCAGATATGGGCAAGATGATGGCAGAAATCCTTGGAAAAGCTACCGGTTATTCAAAAGGTAAAGGTGGTTCCATGCATATTATGGCGATGGATCTTGGCATCCTCGGAGCAAACGGTATCGTTGGCGGTGGTATTCCGACAGCAACAGGTGCAGCATACAGTGCAAAATACAGAGGAACAGATCAGGTTACGCTTTGCTTCTTTGGTGATGGAGCAGCGAATGAAGGTACTTTCCATGAATGTATCAACATGGCAGCCGCCTGGGATCTTCCAATTGTATATATTATTGAAAACAACCTTTATGGTATTACGGTTGATACAAGACGTGTCACAAAAGAACATGATCTTGCAAAACGTGCCATTGGTTATGGCATTCCGGGATACACAATTGATGGAAATGATATCGAGCAGGTATATGAGACAGTAGGAAAAGCAGTCAAAGATGCCAGAGAAGGCAAAGGACCGGCTATCGTAGAGTGTAAGACATACAGACATCACGGACATAACGGAAGTGATAACTGTGCATACAGACCTGACGGAGAATTAGAAGAATGGAAGAAAAAAGATCCGCTGAAAGTCTTTAAAGACAGAGGATATCTTACAGACGAAGAACTGAAAGCAATTGAAAAAGAAGTTGACGCAGAGATTGAAAAAGCATGTGAGTTTGCAGCAGAGAGTCCATATCCTGATGCATCAGAACTTATGACTGATATTTTTGTCGACTAGGGAGGAAATCAATAATGAGAAAAATATTTTATCGTGATGCAGTTCGAGAGGCCCTTGATGAAGAAATGGCAAGAGACCCAATGGTAATGATGATTGGTGAGGATATCGGTGTTGGTGATGGTACATGGAAGTGTTCCAAAGGACTCCGTGAAAAATACGGTGATCTGAGAATGAAAGATTCACCGATCAGTGAGGCAGGATTTACCGGTATGTGTATCGGTATGGCACTGACAGGAATGCGCCCGATTTCCGAGATTATGTTTGCGGATTTCATGCTCGTAGCAATGGATCAGATCGTTAACCAGATGAATAAAGTCTGCTACATGTCCGGTGGACAGAAAAACGTTCCGATGGTAATCCGTACAACAATCGGTGCCGGAAGGGCAGCAGCAGCACAGCATTCTCAGAGTTTACTTGCACCGATCGCACATTTCCCTGGAGCAAAGATTGTTATTCCTTCAGATGCCTATACAGCAAAAGGATTATTAAAGAGTGCGATCAGAGATAATAACCCGGTTATTGTAGTGGAGCACAGAAAACAGTTTAGTATGGAATATGATATGCCGGATGATGCAGATGAGAACCTGCTGATCCCTATCGGAAAATCTGCTGTAGTTCATGAAGGAACAGATGTGACTGTCGTTGCAAGTGCATACCAAGTTGGTCAGTGTGTCAATGTTGCAAAACATCTTGAGAAAAAAGGCATCAGTGTTGAAGTCATTGATCTGAGAACACTGGTTCCGTTAGATAAAGAAACAATTGTAAAATCTGTAAAGAAAACAGGAAGACTTCTGATTGTTGATGAAGGCTATGAAAGCTTTGGTGTGGCAGCAGAGATCACAGCAGCGATTGAAAAAGACGTATTCTATGATCTGGATATGCCGATTTCCCGTCTGGCAGCTCCGGATGTTCCGATTCCATTCAGTCCGGCATTAGAGAAACTGATCGTACCTACAGAAAAAACAATTCTGAATGCGATCAAAGAGCTTGTTTAACCACTGATGCAGAATACATATGAAGCAGATTATAGGAAATGAGTGCTGACAGGTAACATTGAATGGAAATGTATTCCTGAAAAAAGATGATAGAAAACGGCAGGAGTACATGAAATGGGTATGGAGGAAACAGAAATGGCAAAAGTAATCGTAATGCCAAAACTCGGCTATACACAGGACACAGGTTCCATTGCTGCATGGCTGAAAAATGAAGGCGATACAGTAGAAAGAGGAGAGGCTCTTTTTGATGCGCATACAGATAAAACAGTTGTGACCGTAGAGTCCAATTGCTCCGGAACTGTATTAAAGATCGCTCTGGAGCCGGAGATCACTGTTCCGGTTCTGACACCGGTAGCAGTTGTAGGTGAGCCGGGTGAGGATGCGGAAGCTGCATTGGCAAATTATAAACCGATGGAAGTTGCAGATGCTCAGGATGAAGGACTTCTGGATGATGATGAAGATGAAGCAGAAGAAAAAGAAGCACCGCAGGAAAAGACAGTTGACGTATCAGAATTGAAACTGTCCCGCAGAGCAAAAAAATATGTAGAAGAAAATGACATTGACATCAATTCTGTTGCAGAGATCAAAGGTACCGGTTTTGAAGGCGGTATCACAGAGAGAGATATCAAAGCGTCACCGCTTGCAAAGAAAATTGCGAAGAAAACCGGCGTTGACCTGACAGAGGTCAAAGGTACTGGTATCAATGGCAAGATTATGAAGAAAGATGTTGTCGCTGCAAGTAAAGCAGCTCCGAAGGAGGCAGCAGCTGTGGAGAGCAAAGACGATATGATCGTTGAGAGCGTTGTCCCATACACAGGCGTAAGAAAAATTATCGGTGACAGATTATCTGAGAGCAAATTTACAGCTCCGCATCTGTACTTTACAGACAGTATTGATATGACAGAGTTCAATGCATTCAGAAAGATGCTCAATGAAAAGAGCGAACAGAAGATCGCTGCTTCCGATCTGATGATCAAAGCTGCATCCAAAGCACTGGAGAAATATCCGAAACTGAATGCATCTCTGCAGGGTGATCAGATCATCTACTACAAGAGCACGAACGTAGGAATGGCAGTTGCCGGAGATAACGGACTGATTGTTCCGGTTGTAAAAAATGCACAGGCGAAAACACTGACTGCAATCGCTTCTGAGACAAGAGATTTGGTTGAGAGAGCAAAAGCAGGTCGTCTGAAACAGGAAGAATATACCGGTGGAACATTCTCAATTTCAAATCTGGGTATGTTTGGTATCAGCAACTTTACAGCAATCATCAATCCGCCGGAGGCAGGTATCCTTTCCATCAGTTCGATCAGAAAGACACCGGTTGTCATCACTGACGAAGAAGGAAATGATCAGATCGCGATCAGACCGATGATGAATGTTCAACTTTCTGTTGACCACAGAATCATTGATGGATTACTGGCATCTCAGTATGTAGAATACTTCAAAGAATTACTTGAGAACCCAATTAAGATTCTTATGTAATCAAATGTCTATTTCAAAGGTGGAGGAAAAAATGGCAAAAGTAATTGTAATGCCGAAACTTGGCTATACACAGGATTCCGGTGCAATCGCTGCATGGCTGAAAAATGAAGGGGACACAGTGGAAAGAGGAGAAGTTCTTTTCGATGTTCATACAGATAAAACAGTAGTTACTGTAGAATCAAGTGCTTCCGGAACATTGTTAAAAATTGCACTGGAGCCGGAAGTAACCGTTCCGGTACTGACGCCGGTATGCGTCATCGGTGAGCCGGGAGAAGATGCAGAAGCTGCACTGGCAAATCATAAGACCTTAGAAGTGGCAGATGCTCAGGATGAGGGGCTGCTGGATGATGACGATGACGACGATATCGTTGAAGCAGCAGAGGAAGCTGTCGGGGAGACCACAGCAGAATCTTATGATTATGATATCGTAGTGATAGGTGCCGGACCCGGTGGATATGAGACAGCCATCAAAGCTGCTCAGGTTGGCAAAAAAACATGTATTGTGGAGGCAACATATTTTGGCGGAACCTGCTTAAATGTAGGCTGTATCCCGACAAAAGTAATGATCCATACAGCAGATCTTGTTTCAGAGATCAAAGAGTCACCGGCTTATGCAGTGACCGGTATCGATGCGTCGGCAGTGACCGTTGATATGAAAAAACTGCAGCAGAGAAAGAAAACAGTGGTAAATACCCTGACTGGTGGTGTACAGGCATTGCTTCGTGCAAACGGTGTTACCATTGAAAACGGAAAAGGTTCCTTTATAGATAATCACACGGTTGCTGTAGGGGACAAACAGATCACAGCAGAGAATATTATCATTGCAACCGGTTCCAGCGTATTTATGCCGCCATTCATTGCAGTGGAAGGCGAAAATAACATTCTTACCAGCAATGAAGCATTGGATATGGATGAACTTCCGGGCACGATCGCTGTCATCGGTGGCGGTGTTATCGGTATCGAGTTCGCATATCTGTTAAGCAAACTTGGTTCCAAAGTTGTTGTTCTGGAGCTGATGGATCACATTCTTCCGATGGTTGATCCGGAAATTTCCGGTCTGGCACAGAAACAGATGGAAAAAGATGGTGTGGAATTTAATCTGGGCGCAAAAGTAAAGAGTGTCAAAGATAATCATGTCTATTATGAACTGAATGGTGAAGAACTTGATGTGGCAGCAGATGCAATTCTGATGGCGGTAGGACGTATTCCGAATACGGAAGGATTAAATGCAGAAGGCATCGGCATTGAATTTAATAAACGTGCCATCGCAGTCAATGAAGTAATGCAGACAAACATTCCGAATATTTATGCCATTGGTGATGTCAACGGAAAAGTAATGCTGGCGCATACTGCTTCCCACGAAGGAATGGTTGCAGTAGCACATATCTGTGGCGACCATGCCGATATGAACTATGATCAGATTCCGTCCTGCATCTACATCAATCCGGAGATATCTTCCATTGGTCTGACAGAGGCAAAGGCAAAAGAGCAGTACGACAATGTAAAAGTTGGCCGTTTCCCGATGATGGCAAATGGAAAATCCCTGATCGAAGGCACAACAAACGGAATGATGAAAGTTATTCTGGAAGGTGAGACCGGTGAGATCCTTGGTGTTCACATCTATGCGAGTCATGCAACCGACATGATCGGTGAAGTGTCTGTTGCAATGTCTTCAGAACTGACTGCAGATGAGATGATCCATGCAATTCACCCGCATCCAACCGTAAATGAGGCGCTTGGTGAGACATTTATGTCTGCATGGCTTGGAAAAGCGATTAACTCTTTATAAAACACAGTAAATAATATCATTCAGGGTTCTACAAATGATCCCTGATAAAAAAAATGTTAGAAATATACGCTTGGAATTTATCGTTTAAAAGATTCCGAGCGTACATAGAAATGAATCGGAGGATAGAAAATGAAAATCGCATTAGTAATGGAGTGGAGTACCTGTACAAAGAATGAGATCGTATATGAGACACTGAAAAAAGTAGCA
>ERZ773248.2210-NODE-2210-length-12328-cov-18.544692_pt1 | contig 12328 bp, 9 predicted proteins | sample MGYA00580518_ERZ773248 | MGnify/ENA primary metagenome ERZ773248 (study PRJEB29015, sample SAMEA2737762) | human gut metagenome | biome: human gut; feature: human-associated habitat; material: faeces | place: China | collected 2012 ...
CCGTGAGGCGCTCAGTTAGAATACCAGCTTTCCTCCTCTTTGTCAACACCTTTTTTCCTTTTTTCGCGCTTTTTTTCTGTCCAGCAATCCCGGGTTGAAGTACTCCTCTAAATATGTTACCCTTATTCTACTATTATAAATAACAGAACCGGAGGAATTCAGGCATGCCCATCAAGATCCCAGACGCTCTGCCCGCCACTGCGATTCTGGAGAGCGAAAACATCTTTGTTATGACGGAATACCGGGCTCTGCACCAGGATATCCGTCCTTTGAAGGTTTTGATTCTCAATCTAATGCCCACTAAGATCGTGACGGAAACTCAGATCCTGCGCAAGCTGTCCAATACGCCGGTACAGATCCAGGTGGAACTGCTGCGCACGGCCAGCTACCAGTCCCAGCACACCGACGAGGACCACCTGGCCTCCTTTTATACCACCTTTGACCAGGTAAGGGACCGTAACTTCGACGGAATGATCATCACCGGCGCTCCAGTGGAAAATCTGGAGTTCAACCAGGTGGACTACTGGCCGGAGCTGTGCGAAATTATGGCGTGGAGCCGCACCCACGTCCACTCCACCCTCCACATCTGCTGGGGCGCCCAGGCGGGGCTGTACTTTCATCATGGCATCGAGAAGCGCTCCCTGCCCAGGAAGCTCTTCGGTGTGTACGAGCACCGGGTGCTCAAGCCCAGTTCCCCCCTGTTTCGCGGCTTTGACGATGTGTTCTGCGCCCCCCACTCCCGCTATACCGAGGTGTGGGAGAAGGATATTCGCGCCGCACCGGGGCTGGAGCTGCTGGCCACCTCCTCTGAGGCAGGAGTCTACGCTGTCAAGACGGAGGACAGCAGCCAGTTCTTCATCATGGGACACCCCGAGTATGACCCGGACACCCTAGCCAGAGAGTACCGCCGGGATATTGACAAGGGGCTGGACATCGCCGTGCCCGCCCACTACTTTCCCGAGGATGATCCCGCCCGCGTCCCTGTGGTCCGCTGGCGCAGCGCGGGCCAATTGCTCTATACCAACTGGTTGAATTATTATCTGTACCAAACGACTCCATACGACTTGTCAAAGGTGCGCTGAACGGCACGCCGGGAAGGAGCTTCCGCTTCTCCCCGGCGTGCTTTATTAAGATTTCATTCGGATTTTTGCCCGGATTTGACTAATAATCCTCATTTTGCTATACTGATATGGACTACACTGGAAAAAGGGGGCTTCCGCTTTGCTTCGTTTTGAACACGTTTCTCTCTCCTACGGGAGTCAGAAAATTATCGACGACATCTCCTTTGAAATCCAAGAGGGGCAGATGGCGGTCCTGATCGGCTCGTCCGGCTGCGGCAAGACCACCACGCTGAAGATGATCAACCGCCTGATCGAACCCACCAGCGGCAAGATCTATATAAACGGCAAGGATATCGCCGCCCAGGACAGGGTGGAGCTGCGCCGCCACATCGGCTATGTCATCCAGCAGATCGGCCTGTTTCCCAACATGACCGTGGCCCAGAACATCTGCGTGGTGCCCAATCTGCTGAAATACAGCAAGGAGGCGTGCGACAAGATCGTCCATGAGCTGCTGGAGCTGGTCAACCTGCCCTATGAGCAGTACGCCCACAAGTACCCCTCCGAGATGTCCGGCGGGCAGCAGCAGCGCATCGGCATTCTCCGTGCCCTGGCCGCCTCGCCCCCCATCGTGCTGATGGACGAGCCCTTCTCCGCCCTGGACCCCATGACCCGGCGCTCCCTCCAGCAGGAGGTGCGCTCCCTCCAGCAGAAGCTGAACAAGACCTTTGTGTTTGTCACCCACGATATGGAGGAGGCGCTGGACCTGGCCGATGTGATCATTTTCATGGATCACGGCAGGATCGTCCAGATGGCCCCGCCAGAGGAGATGCTGGCCCGCCCGGCCAGCGGTCTCATCCAGGATTTCCTGGGCAAGTTTATCAACACGCCCTCCCATAAGGCGCTGACCGCCGCCGACTTCATGCGCACCGGCGTCTACACCGTCTCCCTCCACCGCGGCACCAATGAGTGTGTGCGCAAGATGCAGCGCTACAACGTGGACACCCTGATCGTGGTGGACGACGCAGGCCGCTACGCGGGCACGGTTTCCATCGCGGACATCCGCCTCAACGGCCACGTGGTTACCGACATCGCTCCCCTGGTACGCACCGCCACTCCCACCGTCCACTCCGGCGACGACGCCAAGGGCTGCTTTGAGCAGCTCATCTCCAGCGGCGCCAGCTATCTGGTGGTGCTGGGCGAGGCAGAACAGGTGGAGGGCATCATCACCAAGACCAGCATGGCCTCCGCCATGGCGGAACAGCTCTGGGGGTGACGGTATGGGTGAGTTTCTGGCGCGCAACGCCGAGGCCCTGGTCCGAAGCATTGGCGTGCATCTGTTCTACACCCTAGTCTCGGTGGCCATCGGCTTTGTCCTGGGCCTGGGGCTGGGTATCCTCCTCTCCCGCTTTCCCAGGCAGGCCCGGTTCATCCTGCCCCTGCTCTCCCTGTTCAACACCATCCCCGGCGTGGTCTTTATCGGCCTGCTGTTCCTGGTGCTCCACATCCAGCCCGCCACCGTCCTCATCGCCCTGTCCATCTACGCCATGTTCCCGGTGCTGAAAAACACCTTCACTGGGCTGCTGGGGGTGGACGCGCAGTATAAGGAGGCGGCACAGGGCTGCGGCATGAGTCCCGCCCAGCAGCTCCTCCGGGTGGAGCTGCCCCTGGCCATGCCCACCATCATCGGCGGGCTACGCATGTCCATGGTCTACACCGTGAGCTGGGCCGTGCTGGCCGCCATGATCGGCCTGGGCGGCCTGGGCACCTTCATCTACCAGGGCGTGCAGTCCAGCAACAACGCCCTGATCCTGCTGGGCGCCGTCCCGGCGGCCCTGCTGGCCTTCCTCCTGGACGGGCTCATCGATCTGCTCCAGAAGCACGTGGTGCCCAAGGGACTGCGGAAGGGGGGCGGTGACGCATGACCCTCTCCATGGTGGTGGAACACCTGTCCATGGTGGTGTTCGCCATTGTCATCGCCATTCTCATCGGGGTGCCCCTGGGCCTGCTGTGCTATCTCAGCCGCGCGGCCCGGGGCGTGGTCCTGCGGGTGGTGGACCTCATTCAGACCACCCCCGCCCTGGCCCTGCTGGGCATCATCATGGTCACCCCCCTGGGGGCGGGCAAGCCAACAGTGATTCTGGGGCTGGCCCTCTACTCCCTCCTGCCCATCGTGCGCAACGTCACCCTGGGGCTGAGCCAGGTGTCCCCCGCCGTCAAGGAGGCGGCCAAGGGGATGGGGATGACCCGCGTCTACAGCCTCTTCCACGTGGAACTACCCCTGGCCATGCCCATGCTGTTCACCGGCCTGCGCATCGCCGTGGTCAACGCCATCGGCACGGCGGTATTCGCCTCCTCGGTGGGCGGCGGCGGCCTGGGCAACCTCATCAATACCGGCATCCGCCGCAACGACGTGGCCATGATTCTCTCCGGCACCGCAGCGCTGATGGCCATGGCCCTGCTGCTGGACAACCTGATGGCCTTCTGCGAGCGCCGCATGGGCCGGCGGGACAGCAGCCGCCGCCCCGGCCGGCACGCCGTTCTCCGCCGGCGGCTCACAGCAGGCGCGGCGGCCGTCCTGGTGGCCGCCCTGTGCCTGCCCTCCCTGCTGCCCAAGGACACCTCCAGCACCCTTGTCCTCTACGACGGGGAGTTCTCCGAGGTTCAGTTGGTCAACCGCATGGTGCAGCAGCTTGTGGAGGACCGCACGGGGCTGGAGGTCAGCATACTCGACCCCATGACCTCGATCAACAACTTCAAGGAGCTCACCGCGCGGGAGCCGAGCTGTGACCTGATGTATACCTGGGACGGCACCATCCTGACCACCTTCCTGGGGCTGGACACCAGTGACATCCCTGCGGGGCAGAGCCTTTACGACTTCGTCAACGGCCGCATCGGGGAGCAGTACGGCGCCCGTATGCTGGGCAAGATCGGCGTGGACAACACCTACTCCATCGGCGTCACCCAGGCGGTGATGGATACCTACCACCCCGCGGCCATCAGCGATCTGGCCCCCATCGCCGGGGAGCTGCGCTTCGGCGCGGAGCAGGACTTTTACACCGATGCCGGCAGCATGAAGTACGGCCCTTTCGTGGCGTTCTACGGCCTCCAGTTCCAGGAGGCCATTCAGGTGGACATCATGCTGAAGTACACCGCCATCAAGTCGGGCAGCTACGATGTCATGGTGGTATACGCCACAGACGGTCTGAACAAGGACGCCAACCTGACCATTCTGGAGGACGACAAATCCTTCTTCCCCGAGTACAATGGGGTGCTCACCGTCCGGGATGGTCTCTTCGAGGACTTCGCCGACCGGGCGCCGGAGCTGGAGCAGACCCTGGAGCTGCTCACCGGCCAATTCACCAACGAGGTCATGAGTGAGCTGACCTACCGGGTGGACGTGCTGGGAGAGGACGTGGACCTGGTGGCCGCAGACTACCTGCACACCCTCGGCCTGCTGTAGTGCAAAACGGCGCCGCCCGGAACGGGCGGCGCCGCTTTTGCTTGTCCTTTTTCCTCCGGCGGGATATAATAGGTAGGAAACGACCCGGAGGAAAGGAGTCCCCACCATGAAGATCTGCTATGAAACCGTGCGGAATTCAGAGGAGATCCGCACCTATATCACCCAAGCCGACCAGTCCCTGCTGGCCCGGGGCTTCACCGAGCACAGCTTTGCCCACGTCACCCGCTGCGCCGAGTTTGCCGCCCGCATCCTGGCCCAGCTCGGATATGGAGAGCACGACCAGGAGCTGGCCCGCATCGCCGGCTTTATGCACGACATCGGCAACGTGGTCAACCGCCACGACCACGCCCAGACCGGCGCCGTCATGGCCTTCCGTATTCTGGACAAGATGGGCATGGAGCCCGCTGACGTGGCCGCCGTCATCACCGCCATCGGCCACCACGACGATCCCACCGCCTTCCCCGTCAATCCGGTTGCCGCGGCGTTGATCCTGGCAGACAAGACCGATGTGCGCCGCAGCCGGGTACGCAACAAGGAGCATCAGAGCTTCGACATCCATGACCGGGTCAACTATGCCGCCGAGCGTTCCGAGCTGACACTGGACCCGGAGCGGCGCACCCTCACCCTCTCCCTGGGCATCAACACCGAATTCTGCGCCGTGATGGACTACTTCGAGATCTTTCTGGAGCGGATGCTCCTCTGCCGCCGTGCGGCGGAATTCCTGGAGCTGACCTTCAAGCTGGATATCAACGGCCTGAGCCTGCTGTAAACGCACAGCCGGGGCCGACGCTCCTCCTGTGCAGCAAAAACTCCAGAGACAGCACAACCCCCCGGCCATCCATCGTGACCGGGGGGCTACCGTTCGATCTGGGGTTCTACCACTACACATTACCTCGCACTTTCTACAGATTTTACCACGCGGTGGAGCAACAGAACGGGAAATTCCTTTGTTTCACTGTCTCCTGCAACAAATCGGCACTTGGTTTCCGTCTTCGGCGAACTTCACCTCGGAGGTCTTCCCTTTGTGCATCTCACTTCATTGAGTCCGTTGGGAACGAGTGCAAGCTTGGAACTTCAGGTATTTGGTCTTCCCATACGCTGTGGCCGGAAAAGAATGAGCTTTCTCAGCCCATGGGGCTCACCTCTTTCTTTTTCTGTCTAGATCATACTACCGTCCATCCCTTTTGTCAAGTGTTTTTGTTTGAATTGCCTCAATTTTTTGCAAGCCGGACGGGAAGAGGGGGGCCGCCTGGGCGGCCCCCCTCTTCCCGCTCTTTATCCCCGGAAAAAGAGCTGGAGAATCACGCCGTAGAGCACGGAGGCGCTGATGCCGTAGGCCAGCACCGGCCCGGCGATCACAAACATCTTGGCGCCCACGCCCATGACCAGCCCCTCGCACTTGAATTCCAGCGCCGGGGAGACCACCGCGTTGGCAAATCCGGTGATGGGTACCAGCGTGCCCGCCCCTGCGTGCTTGGCCAGCTTGTCGAACAGACCGAGACCGGTAAAAAGGGCCGCCAGGAAGATGATGGTCACCGACACGGCGGTGCCTGCGGCGTTCTCGTTCAGCCCGCACCCGCGGAACAGATTCAGCAGGGCCTGCCCGCCGGTGCAGATCAGCCCGCCCGTCACAAAGGCCCACAGCAGGTTTTTCCACAGGGGCGAGGGCTTGGCCTTCTGGCTGACGTAGCGGCCATACTCTTGATTGGTCATATCCATGCGTCCGCAGCCTCCTTTTGTCCTTTGTAAGGTTTCCCTTGACAGCGAAGTTTATACGTGCTATCTTATTTTAGTCATTTACTAAATTACTAATTTACTGATTGGAGGCCGACCATATGCACATCCCCACCACCCTCAAGCACAAGCCCGTCCTGGTGGCCGAGGACTACGGACGCATCGACGGCCGCACCGCCTATGGCTCCGACGCCCAAGGCCTCTCCCTGGGCCTGGCCCAGTGGAACGACCGGGGCAAGGTGGACATCTCCGCCAAGGTGTGGCGGCACACCGGGGAGAAGTGGTCCCGCCAGTCGGAGGAGCTGCCCCTCCACCGGGTGCTGGATCTGGCGATTCTGGCCTGCCGGGCCCAGCTCTATTTCCAGGAGGAGGCCTACCGCTTCCCCAGGGGCTACGACCCGGAGCATCCCCAGGTGGACCGCATCGGCCTGCAGGGGGACGCCATGACGGTGGAGGTATGCACCTCCAGCGACCACATCGACGAGGATCTCCGTCTGTTCCAGGACGCCCTGGCCCGGGACGGCGAGCTGCTCGGGGAGCGCATGCGAGTGCTGGCCCGGCTCCTGGGGGAGCTGGGCTGCCGGGGCTGAGCGCGGAACAAGCGCGGGCCCCCGGTCTCAAAGTGACCGGGGGCCCGTGTTGTTTATCCGTCCCTCACAGCATGGCGTAGAGCAGCTTTGCCACCTCGCCGCGGGTGAGCAGATCGTTGGGGCGGATGCGGTTGTCGTTGCCGGTGATCACACCCTGCCCCACCAGACTCCTGAGGTAGCCGGACGCCCAGTCGGGCACCTGCCCCGCGTCGGAGAAGGTGAGCTCCGGCTCGGCGTAGCCCCTGGCCTGGGTGCGGCCCAGAATGGTCATGGCCTCGGCCCGGCTGATGGTGGCCAGGGCGTTGACGGTGAGGCCGCTCTCGTTGGCCCCGCCCTTCAGGATGCCCAGGCTGTACATGGCCTTGACCTCATTCAGCGCCCAGTCCGGAATGGAGGCGGCATCCACGAAGGGCAGCTCCACATTGGCGTACTGGGTGAGATCCAGGTCCATCCACCGGGCCACCATGGCGAAGAACTCCGCGCGGGTGATGTTCTTTTCCGGCTGATAGACAGGGATCTCCACGCCGGTGCCCTTGGACACGCCGGTGTCATAGAGGTAGGTGGCGTAGGGCTCGGCCCAGTGACCCGCCATATCCCCAAAGGGGGAGGTACGTGTCCCGGCGGGCTTGATATCCGCGGAGGCGCGGGCCAGGTTGCCGCTGGCGTCGCAGGCGGTGACGCTCACCCGATGGTAGCCGCTGTCGGCGGCGGGCAGCGTGGCGGTCAGGGTTCCGGAGGCCTCGTTCCAGGTAAAGTTCAGAGTCGCCCCGTCATAGGTCAGGATCACATTGGCCTGGGGAATCGTGCGGTCCACGTTGTCCGACACGGCGGCGGTGAGCTGAGTGCCGCTGACGGACAGGCGGACGGTGGGGGCAATGGTGTCGCTGACATTCTCATTGGAGGTGGTGAACTGGTCCAGCCAGATGGTCCCGGCCGGGCCGCCCGCGCCGCCGCCATAGATCACGTCCAGGCTGGTGAGGGTGGCCGCGCCCTCGGGCAGCTCGGCGCTGACGTACTTCCAGCCGGTGAAGTCCAGGGCGGTCAGCAGGAACTGCCGGCTCTGGAGGCTGGCGTCCGCCGCCGTGGCCATCAGGGTATTGCCCGAGCCGTCGCCGTACACCCACACGCCCAGCCAGCTCTCTCCGGCAGGGATGGGCAGCGCGCTGTTCAGGCTCGCCGTTCCGCCTGTGGAGGCGTCATAGGTCATCCTCAGGCTCTGGCGGCCGTTGTGGACGTAGTCCAGGCCGGTCTCGGCCCCGTAGGAGGCCGTGCTGGTGGCACCGAAGGAGGCCAGGTCGCCCTCACAGTCCTCCAGCGTCTTGACGTGGCCCGCGATACTCACCGGCACGGTGAGGGTCTTGCCCCCGGCGGAGACGGTGAGGTTACCGCTGGCGCTCTTTGTCCCGGCGGTAAAGACGCCGTTTGCGTCCACCGTGCCCACCTCTGGGTCCGCTGACCAGGTGAAGCAGGTATCCTGGGCGGTGAGGGCCAGCTTGCGGTAAGAGGCGGAGGCCTTCAGATCCACCTGGCCGCCGGGGTCCAGGTTCAGGCTGGCGACCGCCGCGCCGGTGGCTTCATTGGTCAGGGTGATCTCGTCCGGGGTGCGGACGGTGGTGATGTAGCCGGTGCCGGAGGCGGAGCCGTCGGTGGCGGTGACCTGGGCAAAGCCGCTCTCCGCCCCGGCGGTAAAGAGGCCGTTCTCGTCCACAGTGCCGCCGCCGCTGGACACCGACCAGCTCACGCCGCCGCCGCTGGTGGGGAAGTAGCTGGTGTCCAGCCCGGTAGCGGAGAGCTGCACCGTGGCCCCGGAGAGCAGGATGCTGTCGGAAGGGGTCACGTAGTAGGAGGCCAGCTCGCCGGTGGGCTGGAGCCCGGTGGTGAGGAAGATGGCGGTGCTGTTCTTCCGCTGGCTGCCGTCGGAGGGCTTGTTGACCACCTGCATGCCCTCCTGGTCGGGGTAGGTGACACCGATGGTGGTGGAGCCGCCGCCGTCCATGCAGATGGCCTCCACGCATCCCAGCTCAATGAGGCGCTGGGCCACCTGGCCCTGGGTGGCACCCACGCTGTAACCGGGCTGCTTTCCATCCATGGCGTAGAAGATCACAGTGCCGTCAGCCTTGATGCCGATGGCGGGCCAAGCGGTGCGGGAGGCGTCCAGTCCGGAGTCCACCTGCCCGTTGGTGACCAGCTTGGACACGCCGCCCAGGGCCTGGACCGCCTGGCTCCAGCGCTGATCGCTGCTGGACACGGTAAGGGTGACGGTATCCCCCGGCTGAAGGGCCCGCAGGCGGGCCAGGGCCTCCTCGCTCTCCTTGGCGTTCAGGGTGAGCACGGCTTTGCCCTCGGGAATGGGGATACTTCCGGTGGACTCCAGCACCTGCTCCACCACATACTGGGTCTGCCGGCCGATGGTAGGCTTAACAGCGTAGGTGCCGGTGCCGTCATCCACCGGGGACAGAATCACATCTACCCCCGGCTCGGTGTTCTGGGTGGTAGCGGCGAAGTCGTCGGTCAGCAGGGTCAGGCCGCCCACAGCGGCACTGTCCGTCAGCTTTCGTACCTTATTGATGCCGCCGCCCAGCTTTACGGCCTGCCCTCCGAAGGACACGGAGACAGACAGCCCGTTGCGGGCGATGAAAGCGGTGCCGTCGGCGTTGAAGCCGATGGCCCAGGTGTCGTTGTAGTAGCCTGTGGCCCGCACAATCCCGTCGGTCACCACCAGTCCGGTGGGCGCGCCGGTGGAGAGCACATACCAGTCGCCGTTCAGGCCGGACACCACCCGTTTGCCCTGGCTCTCCAGGGTCTGGGCCATGCCGGACAGGGTCACCCGGTCGGTAACCTTGGAGCCGTAGGCCACCGTGGGCACTACGCTGGCGTTGGGGGAATACTCCACATAGTACTCGGTGCGCAGGTCGGAATAGGTATCGCTCCAGAACACGTTCTTTCCCAAGCTGGCCCCCTGGGAGAGGGGCGCCCGCCCGGTATGTACGTCCCAGCCCATGGCCTGGGACGCCGAGGCCGCGGTGACAGTCAGGGCCAGCGCCAGACCCAGGGCCGCCCCCCGCCGGATCCATTGTTTCATACTTGTCCTCCTAATATCGTCTGTGAAACGGGTCATACAAAAATTATGTTAACACAAAAGCCCCCGCTTGTAAACAAGCGGGGGCCAGGATTTGTCAATCCAATTCTTACAATTTTCTTCCACGGGCGGCGGGCGGTCTTAAAATCCCGCCCTTACCCCTCCTCCGGCCTGCCCTGCTTCAGCCGGGGCAGAGTCTTTTCCAGTGTCGCCTCCTCCTGAATGGACAGCAGCTCCCCAATGAGCTGGTTGGACACCAGGAAGCCCTTGGCCGTCAGATTCCAGCGGCGGTCGTGCCGCTCCGCCCAGCCCTGGCGCTCGTACTCCTCCAGCTTCTGCTCGATGGGATCGAAGTTCATGAAGAACTCCCGGCGGTACTCCCACTCCTCGATGCCCCGGGTGGTGCGCAGGCGGAGCATCAAATATTCGCCGCCCCGCTCCCGCTGGGGGATCAGGTCGGACTCGTCGATGACGGTGCCCCCCTCCAGCACGGCGGCAATATAGCCCTCCAGATCCCGGGTAAAAGAGTAGCGCCGCCCGCCGAAGTCGGAGTGGGCCCCCGGCCCGAAGCCGATGTAGGGCCGGCCCATCCAGTATTTCAGGTTGTGCCGGGACTGGAAGCCCGCCCGGGCAAAGTTAGAGATCTCATACTGGCGGTAGCCCGCCGCCGCCAGCCGCTCTACCGTCCAAAGATACATATCCGCCTGCTGGTCGTCGTCGGGCAGCTTCTCCCCCCGCACCACCCGGTCGTCCAGGGGAGTGCCCGGCTCCACCTTGAGGCCGTAGCAGCTCAGGTGCTCCGGCTCCAGCTCCAGCACCTGCTCCACGGTGTCCCGCCACCCTGCCATATCCTGGTTGGGCAGGCCGTAGATCAGATCCAGGCTGATGTTTTTGATCTTGGCCTCTCGGGCTGCGGCCACCGCCCGCTGGGCCTGCTGGAAGGTATGGGGGCGGTGCAGGCAGTTCAGCTCACAGTCGTGGGCAGACTGGACGCCCAGGGAGATACGGTTTACCCCCGCCCGCCGGAGGGCCTGAAACACCTTCTTATCCACACTGTCCGGGTTGCACTCCACGGTAATCTCCGCGTCCTTGGCCAGATCGAAGCGCTTGGCCACGGTTTTGAGCACCTCCCGCAGCCGCTTCTCCCCGTAAAAGCTGGGGGTGCCGCCGCCGAAGTAGACGGTGTCCACCTGCCAGCCCCGGGTGAGGGGCGCGGTCTCCTTCATATGGGCGAGCAGCGCCTTTTGGTAGTCGTCCATCCGGCCCTCCTTCCCCGCCAGGGAGTAGAAGTCGCAGTAGTCGCACTTGCTGCGGCAGAAGGGGATGTGGACATAAAGGCCCAGTTTTTCCGCCATTGGAGGCACCTCGTTTCCATTGCTTGGATTCTAATTGATTATTATACTACAAAATCCGCCGTTTGAAAAGCCGCCGCGCCCGTGCTATACTGGGAAAAAACGCAAGGAGGTCGCAAACATGGCCCAGCAGTCCCCCCGCCGCCTGGAGCTGACCGTGACGGCGGACCAGGCGGGGGAAAAAATCGACACCCTGCTGCGGCGGGAGCTCCGCCTGTCGGGGACGGTGATCCGCCGTGTCAAGTGGCTGGACGACGGCATCCTGCTGGACGGGATGCGGGTCACCACCGCCTGCCGCCCGGCGGCGGGGCAGGTGCTCTCCGTCCGGGTGGCCGATCCCGACGGCCAGGGGGACATGGTGCCCACCCCCGGCCCCCTGGATATCGTGTACGAGGACGGGGATCTGCTGGTGCTCAACAAGGCCCCCGGCGTGCTGGTCCACCCCGGTCCCGGCCACTACAGCGATACGCTCTGTAATTATATCGCCTGGTATTACAAAAAAGCGGGAATTTCCGCCGACGTCCACCCCGTCCAGCGGCTGGACAAGGGCACCTCCGGCCTGCTGGTGGTGGCCAAGCACCCCCACGCCCAGGAGCAGCTCAAGGGCCAGCTCCACACCCCCGCCTTCCGGCGGATCTACCTGGCGGTGTGCGAGGGAATCCCCCGGCCGCCGGAGGGGCGCATCGACGCCCCCATCGGCCGTGTCCCCGGCTCCCTCATGGCCCGCCAGGTGGACCCTGCGGGCCAGCCCGCCTCCACCCGCTACCGGGTGCTCCGCACCGGGCAGGGCCGCGCCCTGGTGGAGCTGGAGCTGGACACCGGCCGCACCCACCAGATCCGGGTGCACATGGCCCACACCGGCCACCCCCTCATCGGCGACTTCCTCTACGGCACGGAGGATCACAGCCTCATCTCCCGCCCCGCCCTCCACTCCGCCCGGCTCTCCCTCCGCCACCCCGTCACCGGGGAACCCATGGCCTGGGAGCAGCCTCTGCCGGAGGACATGGCCCGGCTGGTACGAGTGGGAGGACAGTCTCTTAGATCCGACTCCG
>ERZ773248.2222-NODE-2222-length-12247-cov-4.546096_pt1 | contig 12247 bp, 15 predicted proteins | sample MGYA00580518_ERZ773248 | MGnify/ENA primary metagenome ERZ773248 (study PRJEB29015, sample SAMEA2737762) | human gut metagenome | biome: human gut; feature: human-associated habitat; material: faeces | place: China | collected 2012 ...
ATATACTCTTTCAGCGATTAGAGCAAGAACAGGAAAAATAAAGAGGAACTTGCCGCTTCATCTTTGGCGCGGGGGATGTGTGTTGATCGTGTGTAGTATCGCTACGTTGCTTGTTTAGGTGCGGACTTCTGGACACTTTGTCCAGAAGTGGCCCGGTAGATAAAGGAGGATGATATATGGGCGCATGGAATTATGGTGTTTTTGATGATGATACTGCGTATGACGCTTTGACTGACCTTAAAAATTCATTAGACATAATTGCTGATATGGAACGATATTTTGATGAGGTTATACAGGCTGAATATATCGGCTATGATGAAGCTCATTACGCTTTAGTATCAGCGGCCGTTATTGACAGCGTAATAAACAGCTTTGTGTATAGGTGTGATGAGGAAGATTATTTTGAGTGGACAAGTTCACAAAAATGTTTTGACTTTTCTCCCCTCAAACAAAAAGCAGTAACGGCTATTGGTGCCATTCTTTCTGATAATTCTGAATTAAGAGAATTGTGGGAAGAAAACGAGGAATTGTATGAAGCATGGAAAGAGGATAAACTTTCAATGCAAAAACGACTGCAACAATAACAAAAAGGAAAGGTGAAAAATCATGGGATTGTTTGGAAACATTTTTAAGCCGCTGCAAGGAAAGCTGACCGCTAAACAAGAAGAAAATATGAAAAAGGTAGCGGAAGTATTTAAGGAAAAGACAGGGAAAGATTATCAGACCGCCGTTGTCTGGAAAATGACAACAAAGAAAAAACTAACGAAAACTGTTCATACATATTACAACTGGCTTATGGGCTATGGCATAGACGATAATAACATTCCTGAAATCGTACTTATTCCCGTAGATCCTAAATGGGATTGGATTGATGAACCTATTTATTGCAAAAAGACTAATTCCGAAATGACGCAGGACAAGAAAACAAGCCTGTTCATCTTAAAGAATGACCAGCTTGAAGATGGCAAAATAGATTTACAGCTTATTAGTTCCGTGGCGATGATGGAAAATTATCTCATGGACGTTAATTATATGTTTGACTATGAAAAGCTGAGTGAGTATTGCATGAAATATTGGATGGGCAAGTGATGGAGTTTATAGAAAAGTTTTTAAGTGAGTATTGGCAATATGTAACGCTTGTGATTGGTGCAGGTTTTGTGATATTCGGTTTTATCTGCAACAAAATAAAATTACCAAAATTCTTAACGAGAAATCCAGACGCAAAATATTCGTTCGGGTTGAGAATAGTGTATATATTACTTGGCATCGGCACCGTATTATATTCTCTTTTCTGTATTTTTTCTTGAGGTTAATAGTTGTTTGGGGGCCGCCAACGGAAACGGCATATAAAAAAACCGTTGGATTGGCGGCTGTGTTGTTATGCGCCTCAAATAGGGGCAGAAGTCAAACGGCGGTTTTGAAACTAATCATTTCAAGGCCGCCGCTTTTTTATACCCACGGCGGCAAAGGAGGTACGCCGTGTTTCTTTGCCTTGTCCATGCCCTTAATTTGTCAAAAAAAGCCCAGGCACCGGGCAAGGATATTCTGATATTGGTTGCGAAAATTGTTCTAATATAAATAAATTCCTCGCTTTATGCGCTTGTGCGGCCTTGTGCTGTGCAAGCGCATTTTGCTTGCCTTACTTCTGGACAAAGTGTCCAGGGGTACGGGGCGGCTCCCCTGGGTGCCGCTCCCCGCCAGCCCTCCATTTTGTTTCCGATCAACCAACCCACCGAAACAAAATGGAGGACAAGTTATGACTACAATCAATATGAAAGATTTTTATTATTGGTACATAGTGGACGAGCTGGTGGAGGTGCCCGATGAAGTGGCCGAGGTGCTTCTGGCCAGCCGGAGGAATGAAGCGGCCTATCAGCGGCGGCTTACCCGGAACAAGGCGTTTTATTCCCTGGACTGCGATGACGGGATCGAATACTCCGCGTGTCTGCACGAGCCCAGCCCCCAGGAGCTCCTGGATCGGAAAGAAATGTTTTTCCGTCTGTGGAACGCCCTCAACTCCCTGCCGGAAATCCAGGGCCGCCGGGTGGACGCTCACTTGATCCTCGGCAAGAGCTACCGCCAGATTGCCCGCGAGGAGGGCGTGGATAAAAGCGCCGTCCGTTGTTCCGTGGAAAGCGGCATCAAACGGATGAAAAAATATTTAAGAGAAAATTTCTAATTACCATCTCCATTTGCCCCTTTTTTGTCCTGGGTATATGAGAGGAAGTTTTTTCCCTCTCCGTAAAGAGGACGCGGGGGCCCCAGGCCACAGTGCCGGGCCGCCGCCCTCTTTGCGGGGGAGCGCCGCCGCCGAGGATGCTGTCTTATGACGGGGCAAGAAAATGAGCGCGGCGCTCCCCTATATCTTTATGAAAAAGGGGAACGCTCTATGAACTACGATCCAGAATTGGCGGCCCTGCTTTCCCAGCCGTGGAGCGAGGGGGCCTGCCGGGGCTATGTGATCTCTGCGATGGAGCGGTGCGGCTTCAAGCCTGCCGACATTGAACAGGTCATGCTGGAGCTCCACGAGGTTTTTGACTACACCACCCCGGAGGAGGCTGCGGCTTACTACGAGCGGAGCCCCTATTGACTTCTGGACAAAGTGTCCAGAGGTCACACCGTCAAGCGGCCAGCGCCCTATGCGGGTGCTGGCCGTTTCCTTTATCCATACCGTTTTAAGAGGGAGGTATTTTATGCAGGCACAGGTCAAATACGAAAGCGAGATCAAAACTGCCGTTCTTGGGGATCGGACGATCACCGTCAAGAATGTTACCCCCATTTACCCGCCGCAGGAGCGGGATAAGCGAAGCCGTGAGGTCGAGCGGCGGCTGTTTGATGTGTTTGTAAAGTACGCCGGACAGAGGGGGTAGGCCGGAGTCATCCTTGTTGCATGGGGGCATTAGAGGTATAATATAGTTGTAGGTTGGCTCCCATTTATGGAAAGGGAGCTAATTATGGATAACAGAATTGACGCGATTTATGGGCGGCAGTCGATTGACAAAAAGGACAGTATCAGCATTGAAAGTCAGTTTGAATTTTGCCGTTACGAATTGAAAGGCGGTGAGGGCCGGGAGTACAAGGATAAAGGTTACTCCGGCAAGAATATTGAACGCCCGGACTTCCAGCGGCTTTTGCAGGACATCAAGCTGGGGCTCATCAAGCGGGTGATCGTCTACAAGCTGGATCGGATCAGCCGCTCCATTGTGGACTTTGCAAAGCTCATGGAGCTGTTCAAGCAGTACAATGTGGAGTTTGTGTCCTCTACGGAAAAATTTGATACCTCTACCCCAATGGGCAGGGCGATGCTCAATATCTGTATCGTGTTTGCCCAGCTGGAACGGGAAAGCATCCAAATGCGCGTGCAGGACGCTTTTTATTCCCGGTGTACCAAAGGCTACTATATGCGGGGCCGGACGCCATACGGTTTTGATACTGAGCCCATCGTCATGGACGGGATCAAGACAAAGAAGCTGGTGGAAAATGCGGAAATGGATTTTGCCGAGCTGATGTACCAGATGTATGCGGAGCCGAGCAGCTCCTACGGCGATATAACCCGGTACTTTGTCAAAAACTCCATTGATGTCTATGGAAAAGCCCTGCAACGGGCCTTTATCTCGAAACTGCTGAGAAACCCGGTCTATGTCCAGGCCGATATGGACATCTACGAATACTTCAAAGCCCAGGGCGTAAAAATCGAAAGCCCCCCGGAAATGTTCACGGGGGACAATAGCTGCTATCTCTACCAGGGCCGGGAGGGTGAAGAACAAATCCTTGTAATCGCTCCCCACCAGGGGCGCATCCCCTCCAGCCTTTGGCTGACCGTCCAGCGTAAGCTGTCACAAAACACCTCATTCCAGAATGGCCGCAAATGCCACAATACCTGGCTGGCCGGGAAAATCAAGTGCGGACGCTGCGGCTATGCTCTGGTGGGCTTGAGAGCCCAAAACGGCGTTACTTACCTGCGGTGCAAGCAGCGGGCCGATAACGGGAGCTGCGAGGGTGCCGGTACGCTGACGGCGCAAAGCATGGAGTCCTTTGTGTATGGCGAGATGGTGGAGAAAATGCGGAAGTATCACACGCTGAAAGGCGGCAAGGAACCGGGCTATAACCCCAAACTGACCGCCGCCCGTGTTGCCCTGGCAAAGACGGAAAGCGAGATTGAGAAACTTCTGGACACTTTGTCCGGGGCAAACCCGCTGCTCCTGCAATACGCAAACAATAGGATCGAGGAGCTGGACGCAGAACGGCAAAAGCAGTTAAAGCTGGTGGCCGATCTCACCGCTAATTCCGTTTCGGACACGCAAATTGACTGTATCACGAATTACCTCAACGATTGGGAGTCCGTGAGTTTTGACGATAAGCGCAAGGTGGTTGATATTCTCATATCCCACATTGATGCAACCAGTGAGAGCGTTACAATCCACTGGAAAATCTAAAGCCTGTTTCACTTGGCATTATGCCTTTGTAAAAAATAGTTTTGTATAGCTTGTATCAATATAGTAATTTAATTTGTAAGGTATATAGCCTACTGGTTCCTTGCTTTCATAGACCATAAATAAAGAATTAGGATCACCAATCAATCTCACACCATCAACAACCGTTTGACTAAATTCATGATCAATGTCATTATTCAAATCATCATCAATAGGCATAACTCCATCTTTTGGTGTTAAATCATTAGGTAAATCAACTTTAAATTTTATCTTACCATTTTCACTAGATACAATTGTTTCAAGTAAAGTATCGGCTTTTACAATAATTTCACCTTTATAATTATAGACATCACGATTTGTCTTTAAAGTTAATTCAGCACCCTCTACATATTTTTGTGTGTCACTGTCCTGTTTAGATGTTTCAACTTCTACTTTCTGTCTTTCATTATAGAATTCAACATCTCCATAAACAACTTCAGTTTCTTTCTCTTCATATGTCAAAGAGACTTTTTTCACTTCATTATTTAAAACAAAATTTAGTGGTGCCTGCACTTCCTTAATTTCATAATCTCCTAAAGGTAATAACTTGCTTTCAGCTTGACCGTTTTCATCGGTTGTTATTGTATCTACAACTTCACCTTTATTATAAAGAATAGAACCGTCATTGCTTGGATCAAGAATATCCTTTTCTGCTAGAATATCATAAACAGCATTTGCTAAACCTATTTTTTCATAAATAAAATTCTTCTCTTTTTCATCATAGTTTGTTAAAACTTCACCCTCTTTATAGAGTTTGATTTTGCCTTTTACAGATACATTTTCCTTATACGCTCTAATGACTGGTGTTTTTCCATCTTCCGCCATTTGATACATATTGTCACTGCTTATCTTAAAAGGTATTGGTGATGAATCTAACACATATCCAAAAGGTGGCTCTATTTCTATAAGTTCATAATGACCTGCTGATAATTTTTCCTGTAATCTCACATATCCCTCACTGTTTGTTGTCCAGCTATTTACATAACGAGGAAATGGTAACCATTCCCAGTATCCGAAATATTCTCCAGTATCCGTATTTCTTATTTGAAATCTTGCACCTTCTAATTTGACTTGTTTTCCACTTTCTCTATCAAGTTTTACAGCCTCAAACAAACCTGTAAACAATTCATCTATAATTACGTTATTCGTCCAACTTTGATGAACTCTTGAATCTTCTGTAATAATTACAAAGAAATCCTCTGCATATGCATAATCAGGAGCCGGCTTGGTCTCTGAAATTCTATATTTTCCAAATGGCAATTCAATACTTTCATCTCTTCCATCTGCCTTAGTCACTAATTTATCATAAACAGGTGCTAACTGTTTTGCCTCTGCTAAAGTCTTTCCTTTAGAAATAAATGACTGAATATCCGATTCCAGCCAAACGGTAAACTCCACGTTTTCTAATGGTTTCGCATTTGTTGAAGTACCCGGTGTATGTCCTGCCTTAAATAAATCAAATGCCTGTTTCTTTACAACCTCCAAAACCTTTAGATTTTTAATAATGACCTCTTGATTTTGATTTGTATAGCTTAGATCAATATAATATTTTGTTGGGTCTAAAGTATAACCCTCGCTTGGTTCAATCTCCTGTATAAAATACTTACCATTATACAAATGTGAGAACCCAAACTCTCCGTTATTGTCTGTTTTAATGGTTGCTAATAATGTTCCAGCATTTGCTTTTACATTCTTAACTTGTAAATCTGTACCTTTAACAGACTTTAACTCATGAATAGAATCTTTAACTTGATTGTATTGTACAATGCCAGTTGTTCCATCATGATGAATAATAGGTTCGTCTGCATATAAACCATAAGTCGCTCCAGTTCTTGTTGCATCACCTTGAGCTCTATCTTTATTGAAATCAAAAACATTCTTATCTTTTGAACCAGTGTCCAGTTCTTTATCTTCCTTGATTGAATGAATTTCTGCACGCTGTACCTTATTTTTTACTGTTGTGCTCGCATCTGTTACCTGTACGTTTTGTCCAGCATACGTTAGATCAACATTATATTTTTTATTGGAACGCAAATATCCCGGCGGAGCTGTTATTTCAGCAACATAGTATTGACCTAAATAAAGATTATTTAAAACAGCTGTTCCATTGACTGCTGTTTTTGGAAAAGTTGCTACCAAATCATTCGTATTGAATAATTGACCTGTTATTCCATCGGGGTGTATGATAGGACTTCTTGCATACAGTCCACAAACCGCATTGTCTACAAGATTATTTGTTTCACTGTCTCTTTTTATCAAGGTTATAGAACCAACCTGACGCTTATTGCCAATGTTAAATTCAACAGTACCAGAACCAGTATGATTTTTCTCATATGTTCCAGTAGCAGGATTGAGCCAATAGTTTGTTTTGGTTGCTGTTTCTATAACTTTATAAGTGTGCTCTTGTCCACTTCCTGCCTCAGCTAATTCTTTCGCCTTTTCTAAAGCTTCTTTATCTGCTGCTGCTTGAGCATCTGCTTTAGATGTATAGCCTGTTACTTTCTCTTGATTTGGTATACTTAAATCATCATAATTACTAATATATTTTTTAGTTGATGTTGCTGTCTTTGTAAATTCTGTTGTAAAGGTATGTTCTGCAATCCCTGATGAATTTGTAACAGCGCTCCCACCTTTGATATCATCTTTATAGAAATCAAACGTCACTCCACCTAATTTATTTGATGTATCAACATCATTCTTATTAACTCTTACTTTAATTGATTCAGTCGTTTTGTAAGACTTTGTTGAAGTTACATTTCTTTCTAAATATTCAGGTAAATCGCCTGGTATTGAAGTTAATAATCTTTGATGGGAAGATATTCCTGAATCATACATATATAAAGTTCCTGATGTGTTATTAAAGGTCAATGCCTGTTCAGCCCAGCTCTCCATCTGTGAAGTTGGATACGGATTTAAACCATATACCCCCTCTAATGTTCTACCTAAGATTTTTCCATATGCAGAATAATTACTTGTTGAAACTCCCTCTGATAATGCCCAAAACATGCCTTGTGCAAACGCACTATTTTCGCCAGTCAATCCACCTCCCTGACTGCTCCAATAATTCCATACACGATTATACATAGAATTCGTTTTACTCGAAACTCTCGCAAATTTCACACCTGTCTGCAGTTTCTTTCCTTTATCAAGACAAAAGGCAGTTGAGCCATTCAATGTTAAACTATTGTAATACGCTGTTCCACCTAATGCTGTACCGCTCATATCCACAGTTAACCAACTTGATGAAACTCTAGAGGTTGCCTCCGGATATAATGTGACAGCTTTAACATCACTTATGCCACCAATTTGTATTAGAGATATTCCTATCAACAACGACAGTATAACAGAAGTTACCTTTTGAAATATATTTTTCTTAATCATATATTCTTCCTTTCTTTCTCATATTTATAAAGTTTTCCTTAAAGTAGCTTTATCCTACTTATCACATTTTATATACAAAAAAAGTATCATTTTCTTTGATACTTTTAACTAATTATTTAATTTTATTGAACAAGTGCAACCCAATAATCTCCATTAACTGCCACAATTAATTTTGTATTTTCAGGATCCATTAATATAGCTTTATGATTAGAAGATTTCATCCAACCTTTTAATACAGTATTCGAAGCTCCTCCATGCCCATGAGATAAACATTCCCCAACTGAATGGGCTGAAAAATAATTATTTAGTCCATTATGTGAAAAATTAGAAGTAATTTCCACAGCCCTCTTTTTAACAATATTTTCCCACTCGGAAGCATATTGTAATTGACTTCTACCTAATTTTAATCGTTCTTGATTTATCAAATTAAATGCTTCCATCGAAATTTTAGAAGTAGATTGCGTTGTTGTTCCTGTAGTGTTATTTGAATTTGGCTTTGAAGTGTTTGATGAATTTGGTTTCTTATTTGAATTTTGTGGATTAGAAGAATTATTTTTCTTTTCTGTAGTTGCTTGTTCTTTTTTCTTTTCTTCCTTGACAACAATTTCAATTTCTTTCTTTGTTTCATTATTGCTTTCATCTTTTGCAATAACAGTTGCCTTATATGTTCCAGCTTTCTTATAATTAACCTTTGAATCATCTAAAGTTACTGTTGTTTTCGATAAATCAGTTGCTTTCAATTCTTTTTGATCTAATTTTGAATTATACTCAATTGTATATTTGTCTTTGATTTCCAATTTTGGAGCAATTGTATCTTTAACAATAACTTTCACTTTTTCAATATTATCATCATGCTTTAACAATAATTCATATTCTCCCTTAGGAGGATATTTCTTATCTTTTTCATTTTCTGCATTTACAGCTACTTCTACCTTATCTAAAAAATCTTTTTCATTCTTGAGATAATCTTCAGCCTTTACAGAAATTGAACTCCCATACTCAACTGTTACACTATCAATCTTTAATGTCATTGTTTCCTTTTGACAACCAACTAACATTGGAAACATTAAAATCATTAAACTTACAACTATTTTTCTTTTCATAATCTCCACTCTCCCACTTTTTCTTATTTTGATATTTTTAACTACTCATTCGCATATCCTTTACTTGATTTAATAATATTTTTTTCTTATTTAATACATATATAGTTTTTACCATGTTATATGTAATAAATAAAACAACTAAAGAAATCATTAATATAATAATTAATGATAAAACAATAGCTTGGTTTTTCACATCTACTACAGCAATACTTTTGGAGGTAAATATTTTCATTAAAAATTCATAAAAATACTTCCATATATTGGATATCATTGAAATTATAAGACCTATTGAAATAACAGTCAATATTAACTTTTTATGCTCATATCTTGAACAAACTTCTGTATATTCCATAATAAATTCATCATCAGACATATTCATATATTTACTAATGTTATCACTTGTTTCTTTTAAATTTCTCTCTCGTCGACCAGAATATGAAAGTCTATATATTATTTTATTAATTAGTTTATCTTTCTTCATACTTTTTCCTCTTATTCTAGTATATATCATTTTCAATTTATGGTTTGTCAACATTTGTCGAATTATATATTTAATTTTCTTTAATATCGACTCCACCAAATACCTTTAAATCTCTAACTTCTGAATGTTCAAAATCAATTTCCTTATATTCATTATAATATATACGTCCACCTATATCTAACAGCTTATCATATATCATATCAGTATTATATAAACCAAATTTTTCATCACTGATTAATTCAAGTTTATTAGAATCATTTATATAAAATAATGTTCTTCCTTTTTGAATCACATCATAATATGTTATATATATTGTTTTCTCTTTCAGTGCAAGATTTACATATTCTCTTAAATCTTTATTCTTGATTGTTGGTGCTGAAAATAAAATCACGTCAATACTAACGAGAATAAGAGTTATAATAAAAACTATCACAGGTATAGATGAAAGAGGATAATAAAATATAGAAATAAGACTTGATATAAAAAATATAATAATTATTGCTGTCAATATTAATTCTATATTTGATCTTTTTTTACAATGCTCAGCTTTCTCTATTAATTCTTCTATTGCAGGCAATGCTATAGGATCATCTTCAAACATATTTTTAATAAGATATAGATTTTCTAAATATAAATCAATCTTTTTTTTCATAAATTTTCTTCTCACCTCTTTCTATTTTTGAGTTCTTCATAAAATTTTTCACGGTCATATTCAATAATAAAATTAGCAATTTCTAATAATTCATCTTGAACTTGCTTTTCTATTTCTTTTTCTTTCTCAATGCTTAAAGCATCTCCCTCAAAAAGCATATACAAATTATTGTAAACAGCATGAGAACAGTCTTTTATTTCATCTAAATAAATTTTTCTTTTCTCATCTGTCCCCGCTCTATAATTTTCAAAACAATCTTCTTTTATGAGATGCAAAACCTTAAAATTATTTTCAATACATGACATAGCACATTCTTCTAGTTCTTCTTTTGACATTCTTGTAGACACCTCTTTCTGTGGTAGATGTACCACGCTTTTGACTCATATATTTATCTTATTAACCTTGAATAATAATCATCATACATTTTTGTAAGTTCAACTAAATGATAACTATGTTTTTCATTTGAAATAAGACCAGCATTATATAAAACATTTAACTCTGTTTCCATTTTTTTTATTTCATCTAAAATGCCTTGCCCATATCTTATCTTTTCATCGAGTGTAAAGGTTTGATACTGATAAAAATAATTATCTTTTGTTTTATAAATTTCAAAAGCCAATTGATCAATATAGCGATCACCTATATCTTGTGTTGTCCATTGACATATACTTTCCTGTAGTTCTTTGTTTTCTTTTTCAATATCAACAGCACTTAATTCAATGACTTTATTATCATTATCAACAAGAGTTGCACTGTATTTGGTTCCCTCTAAATGATAAACGACTTTCTCACCAATAAAATTAATCATATTTTTTACTGGTTCAACACACATTCTTTCTGGTGTTTCAAATTTTATTTCTACTTTCATTTTTCATCTCTCTTTCTTAAAATTTATAATACAATTGAAATCATAGAATTTAAATCTAACAGTTCTTTTTTGATTATATTTGCTAATTTATCTTTTTCTTGCTTAGAAAACAAATTTACTCTTTCAAGAATAAATAATGTATATCTTGCATTATCTACACAAGTCATAATACCTTGCCCAAACATTAATTTCTCCTCAAACGTATACGAATTAAACCCCTGAATATATTCCTCTATTCTTTCTTTAATGCATGCCATATCTTCATTTAATTGTATCAAAACTAAATCTTTAATATTTTCTTCTTTTGACATTCTTTTTATTTCTCGCTTTCTTTAAATATATTATAATCAAATTAAAGGAGGTAATCATATGAATTTAATTACTCAAAAGCAAATCACAGCTATCAAAAATATGCTAAATGGTTTTAATAAAACAGAATTGCCATCATATCTTTATAAAGCTATACTTAACAACGACCCTATAATCAATTCATTAACTTCTCTTGATGGTATCATTCTTATTGACTGGCTAAAAAAAGAAATTGAAAATAATCACTAATTCATTATTAAAGATATTGTTTGGCAATATCTTTTCTTTTTTTTATGAACCACCATCTTAAAACTTTAATTACAATATTTTTAAACTCTCAGCTTGATATGTTTGAACAATCATTGGAAAATAACCATCTCCTCTAATATAATGACCTACTATGCAGTTTTCAAAATCTACATACATTTCATTTAATGATGAACTTTTTTCACTTAACTGCTTTATTAAGTATTCATTATCTGTACTACCAGCAACTTCAATAGCCACTCGTCTTTTGGTTGATACACATGTACATGTAACGCTATAATAGACTTTATTTTGAACATTATCAGTAATCGTGATATAACCCTCAAACTTCAATAGGCCTAAACGAGTTGATAATTTTTCAACTTCAAAATCTGTTTCTTTTAACATTCTTTCATTTGATGATTTCGCTATCTTTTTTTGATGTCTTTTATAATCGAATTTCTTACCATTTTTTTCAATCATATAATGATGATCAATAATTGTCTGTTCCTGATTAATTTTAAATATAAATCTACGAATTTTTCTTCTTAAATCTTCAACAGTCATATTATCATCTATTTCCATTTCTAAGTTTAATCTCATTTTTTCCTCCTTATAGTATGAAAAAGGAACTAACTTTTTTTATTAGTTCCTTGCCTTTAATTTGACATTTGAATAAACAAAAGCAATATCAATAATATACAACGTTTTCTCATTTTCAACAACATAATACAG
>ERZ773248.2231-NODE-2231-length-12194-cov-3.601203_pt1 | contig 12194 bp, 20 predicted proteins | sample MGYA00580518_ERZ773248 | MGnify/ENA primary metagenome ERZ773248 (study PRJEB29015, sample SAMEA2737762) | human gut metagenome | biome: human gut; feature: human-associated habitat; material: faeces | place: China | collected 2012 ...
AGATTTTGCAAAATCAGAAGATAAAGCAGACAGAACAGAAGATGTGGAAACGCTCGATATGGAAACAGCATAAAGAATTTCAAAACTTGGTATTTACCTGTTCTGACGGTTCGCCAGTTTATTATTACAACGTCAATAGTGCAATCAAAGACTATGTAGCGAAAATCAATGTGATAGAGATTGAACTGGCAAAGGAAGAAAAGAGAGAGCCAAAGATACTTGAACTGTTTACCTGTCACACTTTGCGACATACATACGCTACAAGGTGTTATGAAAATGGAGTAGACCAACAGGTAGTGCAGAAACTCTTAGGTCATTCCACATTGGCAATGACAACCGATTTATACACGCACGTTTCAGAAGAAAAGAAAAAAGAAGAAGTAGTCGAACTGAAAATATTGGCTTAAACTTGGAGTAAAAATGGAGTAAATCAGAAGATAGATAGCGAAAAACAGCGTAAAATCAACATTTTCGAGTAGATATAAATATTGTGCAGAAATAATAATGAAAAGAGCCTTTTCCCTTGTAAATACAGGGTTTAGGCTCTTTCCTTATGTTTTGTGATACTGATATGATACTATTTATCACAATTTTGTAATTTTATTCACTATCTCCACTTGGGTAGATGGAAATAGATGGGAGTATGTCTTGAGCGTGATGGTTGGGGATTCATGCCCAAGGCGTTCAGCTACTAACAGAGGATTCGCACCAAGGTTGATGAGCATGGATGCATGTGAATGTCTCAAATCATGCACACGTATCTGTTTTACTCCGGCTTTCTCTGCCCGGTCTCTCAATATGCTGCGGACATACTGCGGACGTTTATTGAATATTCGTTCTTCCGGATCAGGCTTGTATAAGTGACTCACATATTGTTTAAGCTCATCAGTCAAAAACTCCGGTATTATGATAGTTCGTTCGCTCCCGGCGGTCTTTGGTGGGTTTATCAAATCTTTTCCGGTTACTCTGTAATAGGTTTTCGTGATAGAAATCGTATTTGCCTCGAAGTCAATATCATTGAGTGTAAGGGCGAGAGCTTCCCCCACTCTCATTCCGGTATAGTAGAGCAGTTCAAAGAGTGTAAAATACTCTATATTGTCCTTACAGGCTTCTGAGAACTGCTTGTATTCTTCCGGTGTCCAAAAGTCCACCTTACGGCATTTTAAAGAGCCTATGGACTTTGTACAAGGATTCTTTGCCAAGCCGACATATTCCACCGCATAGGCAAAGATAGCCTTTAAATATACATTGATTGTATGAGAGTAAGATTCGCTTAGACCTTTGTTGAGAATTTCCGTCTGCCAGGCTGCAATATCTGCCGGAGAAATGTCTGATACAATCCGGTTCTTGAAGAATGGCAGCACATGCGTGTTAAGCATGCCAAAGCGTGTGACTGCCGAACTTTCCCTTATTCTTGGTGTGATATACGCTTTATACTTCTCATAGAGCGATTCAAAGGTTATATCGGGATTCTTTGCGAATTGCTCTAAAAACTTCCGTTCCCAGTTTTTTGCATCACGCTGCAGCTTAAACCCTCTCTTTAATTTCTGTTTCTTTTCCCCTTGCCAATTGGTATAGTAGAATTTGCAGTACCATGTTCCACGATCATTATCTTTGTATACTGCCATGTGTCTATCTCCTTTCATTTCGTGCCTGCCAGTGCGTGAAATGGTTGAAGATAATTGATTTATTCTATTTTGTATACTTTTCTAAATGTGTAAGTTCTTCTACTCTTTTTGCAGCTTCCTTTTTACCTGTTTCATTCAGTTTTTTACAATTTTCTAATACTATCCGTTCTTCTTTTGATTCCGGAACTAGGTTCTCTAACCCATATTTTGATAATTCTAGCTCTAATTCTTCATTACTTATGAGTATCTTGGAACTAAGACGGGTTACGGGTATTTCTAGGGCATCAGCTATTTTCTGAAGTGTTTCAATTTTAGGGTTTGCGTTTCCTGCCTCATATCTTCTGATAGCAGAGTCAGCAATACCGCATAATTCGCCGAGTCTTTTCTGTGTTAACCCTTTTTCTTTTCGATATTTTCTTATTATATCTCCCGTGTATGTTGACATCTTACTTATCACCTCTTTCTATTTGAGAATAGAATAGCACATTTAAAGATAAATGTACAGAACAAAAAAGTTCTAAAAAATTATTGACAAGAACAAAAATGTACTATATATTAAAACTACAGAACAAAAATGTTCTGAAAGCGAGGTGATAAAAAGATGAAACTTAACAGACAAAAGTATGAGCTTGCAAGAGCGAGAGCGTGCATGGGTCAAAAAGACTTGGTTGCTGCAGGAATTCCGAAAGGAACTCTATGCGGGATAATCAATGGGAGGGTAGAAGCAAGGCCGGAGACATTGGGCAGAATTGCAAAAGCGCTCGGCGTTGATGTTTTGGAAATCATTGAAACAGAATAAAATACGCCTGCCAGTGCGTGAAGTGATTGAAAGGAGTGAAATCATGACCGTGAATCAGATCAGAGACTACACAGCTTTAGTAAGGCGAAAATCAGAGTTGATTCTGCAAAGTGGCAGCAGTTGGAAAGCTGAATATGTTACAGAGATGCAGAGCATTGACAAGAGAATTGAACAGATGCGAAAGGAGTTGATTAAATGAGTAAGCAGGTATACACGGCGAAAGACATTTCAGAGATTCTTGAGGTGTCTGAGAGTAAAAGTTACCAATACATTCGGCAAATGAATAAAGAACTGGAAGAGAAAGGGTATCTTGTGTGTCGTGGGCGCGTCCCGGTGGCATATTTTCAAGAAAGGTTCTTCGGGGTAAACGCAGGGGAGACGGTAACAGCATGAAATATAACAGAGAGTTAAACATTGCAGTTGGGAGAAATAGAAAAGAGACGAGTTGGACAACACGAGTTATTATGTGGTCTGATTTCATCAAAAACTTGTCCTCTCCTGCAGAATCTAAAGAGACACAGGCAGAATATAGGCAACTTACGAAAGCACAACAAGACGAGTTAAAAGACATAGGAGGTTTTATTGGCGGTGTTCTCACTGGAAACAGGAGAAAGAGTGGCAGTGTGAAAAGCAGGTGCTTAATAACCCTTGACATGGACAATATACCTGCAGGTGAGACAGGGAATCTTTTGAAGCGTATAGCCGGGCTAGGCTGTTCATATGTGGTGTACAGTACCCGAAAGCATGAGGGAGCAGCTCCACGTTTGCGTGTTATCGTTCCAACTGATAGGGACGTGCTCCCTGATGAATATGAACCAATAGCCCGGAAGACGGCCGAATTAATCGGAATAGATTACTGTGATCCTACAACATTTCAGGTAGAGCGTTTTATGTATTGGCCGAGTATTTGTAAAGGGGCCGAATATGTGTTTCAATATGGGGACAATCCTTTTCTATCAGCAGATGGTGTGCTTAATATGTACGAAAACTGGAAAAGAGTGAAAGAGTGGCCGAAAGTTTCTGAATTAGATAAACGTATTGAAAGAAATATTAAAAGGCAGCAAGATCCTACTGAGAAAAATGGGGTCGTGGGTGCGTTCTGCAGAGTATATGACATTCCTGCAGTAATTGAAAAATATCTTTCGGAAAGTTATGAGCCGTGCGGAAATGACAGGTATACATATACCCGTGGATCTACAACCGGTGGAGCAGTACTCTATGAAGGTGGGAAGTTCCTATACAGCAATCACGCAACAGACCCCGCATCAGGTAGGCTGTGTAATGCGTTCGACCTTGTTAGGATGCATAAATTTGGTCATTTTGACGAGGATGCAAAACCGGATACGCCAAGCACAAAGCTTGAAAGTTATTCTAAAATGTGTGAAATGGCATTACAAGACCCCGCAGTCAAAAAAGAAAATATTATCAGCAAATTTCCGGAAGAGGAGAGGACAGATAACGCAGGGGAATGGATTAAAAGCCTGGAAATTAATGGAGACGGCAAAGTATTGAGCACTTCAAATAATGTCATGCTGATACTTGCAAATAATAGGATGTTGAAAGGTGCTTTTCAGAAAGATGATTTTTCTAATCGTATTTACGTATTACGGGAGACACCGTGGAAATCAGGAAATGATAAACGAGATTTCTCGGATACGGATATGGCGGGGCTTAGGGTGTATCTTGAGACAAGATACCGTATAACGGGAAGTGGGAAAATACAGGACGCTTTCGACACCTTTATAGAACAGACAGCAGTACACAGTGTAAGAGAGTATATAAAAAGCCTGCACTGGGACGGCGTAAAACGTATTGATTCGGCTTTTATTGATTTTCTTGGCGCGAACGATACGCCATATATAAGAAAGTCTGCAAGAAAAATATTCTGTGCGGGGGTTGCCCGTATATTTTCTCCGGGCATCAAATTTGATTACCTGCCGACGCTCATAGGTGCCCAAGGAATCGGGAAAAGTACTTTCATCCGTATCATGGGAAAGGACTGGTATAGTGACAGCCTTAAAATCACAGATATGAAAGATAAGACTGCAGCTGAAAAAATACTCGGCTCATGGGTGATTGAGATTTCAGAAATGGACGGCATGAATCGGACAGATGCAGGTACCATAAAATCATTCCTTTCTACAAAAGAGGATAAGTACCGCCCAGCATATGGCAGGGCAACAGTGACCCATAAAAGACAAAGTATTTTGATTGGGACATCAAACGAAAGAGAGTTTTTAAAAGATGACACCGGAAACAGAAGATTTTGGCCGATAGATGTGGGAAAAAGTACGCCTTTAAAAAATGTATTTGAGGACCTGCAAAAAGTGATTGATCAGATGTGGGCAGAGGCGTATTGTTATTGGGCAATGGGGGAACAAATTTTCCCGGATAAAGAAATGGCAGAAGCTGCAGAAAGGGAGCAGGAAGCACACAAGCATGAAGACCCACGGAAAGGAATTATTGAGGAGTTCTTAAAAATACCTATCCCGGTCAATTGGTATTCTATGGATGCTGATTCAAGACGTTTATATGACCCTAAAACATATACCGGTGAAACGATGGAAAGGGATAAGATATGCGCTTTAGAAATTTGGGTCGAATGTTTCCACAGAGCAAAGGCTGATATGGCGCAGGGAGATACAAGACAAATCAACAATATTTTGGTCGATATTCTGAGGAACAAGCCAGAGTGGGAACGTCACACACTACGATTTGGGGGAGATTACGGAGTGCAACGTGGTTTTTTCAAAGTGTAACAATCCGTTACATGAAGTGTATCACCTAGAAACCCAGTAAAATCAAGGGCTGTAAGCATATTTATACTATATGTAACACTGTTACACTTATATAAAAGAGTTTGTTGAAACAAGAAGATTAAGACGTATAAGGTGGATAGCTGTACACCTTAATACACCTTAAACGCCTTAATACAATATGCTATATAGAAATAGGGGTAAAACTGTTCAAAGTGTCCGAAAGGAGGAAAAAATGGATTTAGAAGAAATAGAGCAGAAGATTTATATTAATACAATGAGGCTCAAGAGCATAGAGGCGAATTTTGAAAATGTAGCTCCGTATTCTAGTGAATTTGATTCATTAATGGGCAAAGCACTTGAAATAAAAGAGGAACTTGATCGACTTACTGTGGAGCGGATAAGACTGAAGTTCAAAGAGCATTTTGAAAAATAATAAGAAAAACGCCCTCATCTAACAGCAATTAGACAAGGGCCATGTATCTATCTTGATGCCTGCCAGCGTTTAAGAAATGATACATGAATATTATAACAGATATTCAGTGAAAGGAATAGGCGGAATTATGGAATATAAAGTAATTAATGAAGAACTAAACATAAAAGCGTGCAGAATTGGAGATTTAACTATGCAGCAAGTGCAAAGTTTTTTGAAATTGTGGAATGATGGAAGTTCAATCTCTACATTAACAGCTTTTATTGACGAAGAAGATAAGGCGTTGGTACTAAACAAAGATAATAAGAACTATAACTTATATCTTACAATGTGTGAAAAGTATCTATCAACTACAGACGAAAAACGAACCGATTTCAGAGAAAAGTCAAAAGATAATCCACATTATGAAACCGTCTGCCTTTTAGATAAATTGATAGAACTGCGTAGGGTTGGAGAAGTTATGAAGATGTTAGGAAGTCAGAAAGAAAAATATGTTGACTATCCGAAGCATGTTTTTGATGGCATTATCAAGAATTATGATTTTTCAGATGAACGGTTTCACATGTGGAAAGCGTATACTTACGGCATCATTCAAGGAAAAAGAGCAGAACGAGCAAGAAGAAAGGCAGGTGCTGTCAATGAAGCCAATTAATACATACAAGAAATGCTTATGCTGCGGAAGAAAGTACCAAGCTACAGCAGAACGGGAGAAATGTTTGTACGGTGGTCATTTGTATCTGATCGGCACGGTTTACCAGCCAAAGGCGAAAGGATGTGAAAGAAAATGCTAAGAAGATCGGGAAAGATACTGAGTAAAGGCGAAATGATACAGAGCATAAAAAGAGCGTTAGAGATTGCAGCATATGCTGATATAGAAGGTTTATATATATTTGCAGAATGTGCCGGACTTATCGAGGAGGAAGAAGATGACTAGCGAAGATTATAAAAATTAATCATTGAAATTATTGGGGAAATTTATGATCAGCGATCACTCATATTAATTTATACAGTGGTTAAAGATTTGAACTGCCACGGCAGAGAGAAAGGAGAAAAAAGCGAATGTTGGAGCGTAATGAAATGATAGAAGTTATTCATCGGGTATTAGATGAATCATCATACAAGCAGGTTAAGAAAATTTATTATCTTATGATGGGTATGGGAATGGCACAGGAGAAAGAAGAGTATGAGCGTGAAGATTAAAATATCATATACCACAGACGAGGAACTAGAAGAGGTTACAAGACCTCTTTCCTCTCTTGTGAAGAGTTGGAAGAAGCAACCAGCAAAAGGGAAGTATAAGAGAGCTTACGGTGTCTCGAACCGTGAGCGAAGCCCGAACGAAGCACGAGAGGGGGCTAATTCGTGAATGATTCAAATTTAATACCGAACACCGAGCGAAGCCCGGAGGAACTACGAGAAATGGGAAGAAAGGGCGGAATTGCATCGGGTAAGTCAAGACGTAAGAAAAGGGATCTGCAGAAGTTGGCCAAGATGCTGCTAGATAAGCAGATAGCGGAGTCATTCAAGGGAATGGTAGGCATGAAAGAGGAAGAATGAGAAAGGAAGTATTTGGAGGTTTCGGAGGTCTTAAAAAGAGCATTCCGACATTTTCGACACCCTAAAAAGCTGGAAGATATGATCATACATGCGAAGAGAGAGTTTGAGCGTTGATATGTATAAAAGTATCTGAAAGACGTCATGGCAATAGCTGTGGCGTTTTTACATTTAATGATAATTAAAATGATAATTTAAATGAAAATAGTTGACAAAGTGATAATTATGGTGTATGTTAATTAGCGTAAAGGAGGATAATAATATGGAAAGAGGTATAGCCAATAAGTTGTCAACGTTACTTGTACAACGGGGTATGACACAAAAGGAGCTAGCAAAAGTTTCAAATGTGACTGAATCAGCTATTTCACACTATATCAAGGGAGATAGAGTGCCACGAGGCGTGAATCTTAGAAAAATAGCAGATGCGTTGCATACAACGGTAGATTATCTTCTGGAAGATGAGAATTGTGAAAATGGTTTAAAAGATGACATGGAATTGGTGAAAACGTTAATAGCAAGAAATGCCAGTCAAATGACACAAGAGGAAAAGCTGGAATTATTGAGTATATTAATTAGTAAAGGATAACTTAAAGTATGAGACTTGAAAATGAACAGTATGAAGAAATAAAGCAAATTGTAATTGAAACTTTTTTAGAATATGATATTCGTTGCGTACCAATTAATGCTTTTGAGATGGCATTAAAGATGGAGATTAAGATAATACCATATTCTGCATTGAGCGAAGAAAAAAAGAATGCAGCTGAGAAAGTGAGTGAAGATGGATTTTCCATAGATAATCATGGAACGTGGACCATTTATTACAATGATAATTGTTCAAATTACAGGAGAATAAATCATACAATTATGCATGAGATTGGCCATTATGCACTGGGACATATCAAAGAAGGAGAAGAAGAAGAAACTGAAGCAAAATTTTTTGCTAAGTATGCACTTGCACCGCCTCCATTGATACATAATTGCATAAAAGGTTGTATTTGTCCGGAAACAATCAGAGATGTATTTGATATCAGTTATGAAGCAGCATATTACGCATACGACTACTATAAAAAATGGTTGCAATATGGAGAAAGATATTATACAGATTATGAGGAAAATATGTTAAATTTATTTCGAGTTGCATAACGTTGATGTATTACCTATAAGGATTATACATAGAAAAAAACCAAGCACACAAGATGCTTGGCCACTGGTTGAAAAGTATTTCTACAGTTCAACGGGTTTATAATTTTTTCTGAACAATTAAATTATAACACTGTAGTTGTACTTTCGCAAGTGGAAATTGCGAAAGGAGTGGTTATATGTACATTTTTCGTACATGGATTACCACAAGAGATGGCGAGAAAATTTATGCCAAATCTTATGGTAAGAAAGCCTTCAGAATTTGGGTAGGCCCAGGTCCTGAACCGACTAAAAAAGGTAAATAATTATATAAAGAAGCATGTTTTACCTGTTGGATATGTTTCTTCTGTAAACAGAAAGGAAGAAAGATTATGGCGAAAACAAAATCAAGTGTAAGAGGAAATCAAACAAAGAAAATTGTACCTGTTAAGGGATACACAAAAAGTAACGGAGTTCGTGTGAGTGGGCATAGGCGTTCTACTCCGAACTAACAGTTTGAATAATTAAAATAAGGACAAGGCACCCTTCGGGGTGCTTTTTCAATATAGCCAATATGGCACATAGCTCAGCGATGGGACATTTCAGCAGCATCCATATATAAAAAAGCAGCATGATTACGAGTGGAGTGACCGAAAATTGTTAATCGTACAACTAAAGAGCTGTCAGATGCAGAAAGAAAGTGGGGATATTTTGTGAAAGCAAAAGATTTGAAGAATTGATATTTGTAAAAACAATTATTTTAATCAGAGATGGTAAAATTCTAAGAATATTTACAAGAAATAATTAAAGAGAAGCAATGGCCCAACCCAAAAGCGGGGGTCAGGTATCGCTTCTCTTCAATAAGATATCTTATAGTCATCTTACAATAATATACATGATTTTTCAAGTGAAAATAATAAATTCCATTGGAATATAATGGTCTGTGGTATTTTTATGCCTGAAGGCACTAAACTACGGTGAGACACACTGTTACCAACTGTAAGGTGCAGACAGCAGATGAAAAATAAAACTAGATAACAAAAGAAATCTGCGGATACAAGCTCCATATCGTTTTCAGCAGACAAGTGGAATTTACCTTTACATACAGAATTTACTTTTTCACTCAACCAGGAGATGATTAAATATATATTTTCGTGCTTGGATTACAGCAAAAGATCACGGGAAAAAAGCATTTAGATTTTGGGTAAGACCGGGGCCTGAACCAACTGAAAAGGCCAATTAATCTACAAAGGACATATATTCTTGTTGGATATATCCTTTATATTTATTAAATAAGTATAAATTAGCACTCAACTATTGCGAGTGCTAAAATGTTATGGTATGGTAATTACACATCCAATGAATGGAATGAAATATATGAAATCTGGACAATTAAATATTATACTGGAAACTATTTGGAAAAGTTTTCACTTATGTATTAAGACAGGGCATCCAGATTTCTGGATGCTTTTTTAATGCGGAGGTGATGCTTATTGATTGAGGGGTGTTTGAAAGAAATTTTGCTGATTAAAATATATGATTATAAGGAGCGTATAAAATGAATGAATTTATGAAATTAATAGAATTTGCAAAAAATATAGCCACTTTTTTGGGGATCAAAATTCCTAAGTTGGAGTGTGATGAAAACGCAGAATTAGACATGACATCCGAATATATTCCTTACGAAGATAAGATTGTTTTAAGGGAAGTGTTGGGGAGTACGGAGTCATATTTTACAATTGCACATGAACTTAGACATAAATGGCAATTTGAGAAAGAATATGAAATATATTTTGAGGAATACAAGGAAATAGAAAATATAAATGGAAAAGAATACAGAGAACAAAAAGCAGAGATAGATGCAGATGCATTTGGAATGGTTATGCTAATTAAATATTTCGGAGGGACAGTTTGTTTTGATGGATATTCCAGAAAAGAAAAAAAAGAAAGAATTAAAAGAGCAAAAGAATTGGCTGAAAGATATCACATAGATTTTCCGTTTAAGAAATATTGCAAATTTTTAGGTATTTGAGATATTAGCCCATTCAAGACCCCTCGGGGTGCTTTTTCTATTTTATATTCGATAAATGTTATAAAACAATTTATATTTGCCTTGAAAAGTACGGTTAATGCTGCATTTTGGTTAGTAAAAAGTGCGACAATGCCTGAATTTAAGAAAAAAGTTGTTGTATACCCCCTCGGTAAAGTGGTATTATATTGTTATAACAAATAACGAAGTACCCCAACAGAAGTTGGAAGCCTAAAGGCGTGGGAATGGTTAGAAGTCAAAAGAGTGGACTTCTGCCGTTTCTGCGTCTTTTTTGTTTGCGTTGGCAGAGTAAAGAAAGGAGTAGTGGAAGTATGCAGCATGGAGTAGTGAAGTGGTTTGATCCAGTCAAGGGCTATGGTTTTATTGCCGGAGACACTGGAGCGGATATTTTCGTGCATCAGAGCGATATTCTGATGAAAGGTTTTCGCAATTTGGAAGTTGGCCAAAGGGTCAGCTATCAGATAGAATCAACGGATAAGGGCAACAAGGCAATCAATGTAGTAGTGAGTAATTGAAAAGGAGAATAGAAAAGCATGAGTAAAAAGGAAGAAATACTGCAGGTATTGAAGCAATTTAAGAACGCTTATGAAAAGTTAGAAGGTACAATCAGAGACAAGAAAGCCAGTGGTCTGTATACAGATATAGGATTCGAAAAGGAAAAGCAGGCTCTCATTCAATCCGTGGCTCCGGGGATTCAGAACATGCATAATCAGCTTATACAACTTGTTGATTCCGGCATGTCTGATTTGGAGAATAAGTGGAGAAGAGTAACCACTGGGAAATTATCAGATGCAGGATATCAGATAGGACTCAGTAATGTACTGAAAATGTTAGAACTTGGGGCAATCAGTGAAAAGCAGGACATAGAGAATATTATTCAGACTTATCAGGAAGATTATAACGCTATGTCAGCCATTTCATGGATGATTTCAAATAATCAGAGTGAAGATGTTCGGTCATATGCCACAATGATTCCAAAGGATAATCGTAACTATACAAGAAATCTGATAAAGAAGTTTAGAAACAATATTGATGGAGTAGTGACAGTTTATGCGGTAGAAAATTCCTTAAGTGAAGAAACGCCAGGATTCAGCAGTCTTTCGCTTAGTCTTAATGGTATGATGGAATTTGTGAATGACCGACTGGGTGAGGACCTAAATGTACAGGAACAGAAGTGAACCGGAATAGCAGATAGATAAGTACCCTGTACTAGCTAAAAGGCTTGTATGGGGCATTTTCAATACAGGGGAAGAGATGAATAGAATTGATAGATTATTAAGGAAAGCAAAACCCGCTCTTACAGTTGGTGATAGGCTGAGTAAAGATAATCCTTATACTGGTGAGAATTTTGAAGAATTGTTAGATTATCTTGATGGTGAAAATTATCGTGCTCCTGATATGGGTACATGGGTATGGGAGCAGTTCATGTGGGCAATGATGAATGCTCAAAAAGATGATGAGATGGAGATAGATTAATTATGGGGGAAGCGAAATGGCGAAGATAAGGCTTAGGATGAAAACACCTACAGAAATAAAGAGAACACTCGCGAGGGTGGCAAATATGGCTTTGAATGGTGAGATTGACAATAAGACGGCGAACACTATTATTTTAGCCTGCAATGCGATCCTTGGGGCGATCAGGATAGATGAGCAACAGAAGAAAATAGATGAATTGGAAAATCTGCTTGAGGATATGAAGTTATGACAAACGAACAGTTAGTTGCCCGGATCAGAGCCGGAGTTGATACCGCTGACAATATGCTAGCCCTATATGATCAGAACCACGGCTTTATTCACAAGATGGCGTTGAAATATTCGGGATATGCAGAAATAGAAGATTTAAAACAAGAGGCTT
>ERZ773248.2234-NODE-2234-length-12181-cov-4.580488_pt1 | contig 12181 bp, 9 predicted proteins | sample MGYA00580518_ERZ773248 | MGnify/ENA primary metagenome ERZ773248 (study PRJEB29015, sample SAMEA2737762) | human gut metagenome | biome: human gut; feature: human-associated habitat; material: faeces | place: China | collected 2012 ...
GAATTTACAAAAAGAGCATTCTTAAATGGTAGAATCGACCTGTCACAGGCGGAGGCAGTAATCGAGGTTATTAATTCAAAAAATGAATATGCATTGAAATCATCAGTTAATCAGTTAGATGGTAAGTTATCAGAAAAAATCAGACAGATAAGAGACATTATTATAGAGGATATAGCTTTTATTGAGGCGGCACTGGATGACCCTGAACATATATCATTGGATAACTTTGTTGACAAACTGGGGATAAATGTGGAAAACTGTGTGGATAATGTGGAAAACTTATTGAAAACTGCGGATAACGGGAGAATAATTAAGGATGGCATAAGAACAGTTATCCTCGGAAAGACTAATGCGGGCAAATCAAGCCTTCTTAATGCACTTGCAAAAGAAGAACGTGCTATTGTAACAGATATTGAGGGAACTACAAGAGATGTATTAGAAGAACAGATTAATATGGGTGGAATACTTCTTAATATTGTAGATACGGCAGGAATCAGGGATACAGATGATTATGTAGAAAGTATTGGAGTAGAAAAAGCAAAAAAATATGCATCCGATGCAGAGCTTATAATCTATGTTGTAGATGCTGCAAGACCTCTTGATGAAAATGACAGTGAGATTATGGAGCTTATCAGGGATAAAAAGGTTATTGTACTTTTGAATAAATCGGACATGAATACGGTTATAGATAAAAGTGATATACAAAAGATACTTAATTGTCCTATAGTTAATGTATCTGCTAAAAATTCTACAGGAATAGATGAGCTTGAAGAGTGTATAAAGAAAATGTTCTTTGAGGGAAATATTCAATTTAATGAAGAGGTATATATTACTAATTCAAGACATAAGAAGCTTCTTAGTGATGCGCTCGAAAGCTTAAGGCTTGTTAAAGAAGGTATAGATAGCGGAATGAGTGAAGATTTTCTTACCATAGATATGATGACAGCTTATGAAAAGCTGGGAATGATTATAGGTGAGGAAGTACAAGACGACCTTGCAGATGAGATATTCAGTAAGTTCTGTATGGGTAAATAATCTTTGGTAAATAATTCTGATAAAAAGTAAATTCTTATGTAGAAAATTAAAAAACATTTTTATACAGGTATAAAAAAGAGAAAGGAAAGAAAAATGCCAAATATACGTGAAGAATACGATGTAGTTGTTGTCGGAGCGGGTCATGCCGGATGTGAGGCGGCACTGGCCAGCGCAAGGCTGGGACTTAATACAATATGTTTTACGGTAAGCTGTGAAAGTATTGCAATGATGCCATGTAATCCTAATATTGGTGGAAGCTCTAAGGGACATCTTGTAAGAGAGATAGATGCCCTTGGTGGAGAGATGGGAAAGAATATAGATGCTACTTTTATACAGTCTAAGATGCTTAATAAATCAAAAGGACCTGCTGTCCATTCACTGAGAGCACAGGCAGATAAGGCAGATTACAGCAGAAGAATGAGACAGGTAATGGAGAATACTGACAATCTTCTTGTAAGACAGGCAGAGGTGTCAGAGCTTATGGTAGAAGACGGAGTTATAAAGGGAGTAAAGACGTTTTCCGGAGCCGAATATTATGCAAAGGCTGTTGTATTATGTACAGGTGTATATCTTAAAGCGAGATGTATATATGGTGATACGAGTTATGAAACAGGTCCAAACGGACTTCAGGCGGCTACACATCTTACAGATTCCCTTATTAAAAATGGAATTGAAGTAAGAAGATTCAAGACGGGAACACCGGCAAGAGTAGATAGGAGGTCAATTGATTTTAGTAAGATGACAGAGCAGTTTGGAGATGAGAGGGTTGTGCCATTTTCATTTACAACAGATCCCGAAACAATACAAAAAGAGCAGGTATCATGCTGGCTTACATATACTAATGAGAAGACTCATAAGATTATAAGGGATAACCTTGACAGGTCACCGCTATACGCAGGAGTAATCCATTCGACAGGACCTAGATACTGTCCATCAATAGAGGATAAGGTTGTTAAGTTTGCAGATAAAGACAGACATCAGGTATTTATTGAGCCGGAGGGATTATATACTAATGAGATGTATCTTGGAGGAATGTCGAGTTCAATGCCTGAGGATGTACAGTATGAGATGTATAAGACAGTGCCGGGACTTGAAAATGTAAAGATTGTAAGAAATGCTTATGCGATTGAATATGACTGTATCAGTGCCGTACAGTTAAAGTCTTCGCTTGAATTTAAGAAAATCCGCGGTTTATTTGCAGGCGGACAGTTTAATGGAAGTTCAGGCTATGAAGAAGCGGCGGCACAGGGGATTGTTGCAGGTATTAATGCGGCGCAGTATGTCAAGGGCAAAGAACCGTTTATCTTAGACCGCTCTGAGGCTTATATCGGCGTTTTAATTGATGACCTTGTGACAAAGGAATCTACAGAGCCGTACCGTATGATGACATCCAGGGCAGAGTATCGTCTGCTGTTACGTCAGGATAATGCGGATTTACGTCTGACAAAGCGCGGATATGAGGTCGGATTAATCAGTAAGGAGCGTTATGAGGGCGTTCTTGAAAAGGAACGGCTGATTGCAGAAGAAATTGAGCGTGTAAAGTCCGTCAATATCGGAACAGGCGGACAGGTGCAGGCACTTATGCAGCAGTACGGCAGTACGGAATTAAAGACCGGTGCGACACTTGCAGAGCTGATTAAGCGTCCGGAGCTTTCTTATCAGGCACTGGCGCCGCTTGACACACACAGACCGCAGCTGCGGGAAGATATTGCGGAACAGGTCAATATCAACCTGAAATACGAAGGCTATATTGAAAGACAGTTACGTCAGGTAGAACATTTTAAAAAGCTGGAAAAGAGAATTATCCCGGAAACGATGGACTATACGGCAATTAACGGACTGCGTGTGGAGGCAATGCAGAAACTTGAAAAATTCCGTCCACATTCAATCGGACAGGCATCCAGAATTTCAGGTGTATCTCCGGCGGATATTTCGGTCCTTCTGGTTTATATGGAGCAGTTCAGAAGAAGAAAGTAATCATTTTTCCTCAGAAAATAAGGAGAATTATCAATATGAATTTTACAGAGCAGTTAAATGAAGTAGGCATTGTGTTAAATGATACGCAGAGAAGCCAGTTTGACAAATATTTTGAAATTTTGGTGGAATGGAATGGTTTTATGAATCTGACAGGCATTACGGAATATGAAGAAGTGCTTGTTAAGCATTTTTTAGACAGCCTTGCCGTCGGAAAATACAGTGAAAAGTTTGCGGGAAATCCTGAGCTTTCTATTATAGATGTAGGAACGGGCGCCGGATTTCCGGGACTTCCGTTAAAAATCGCTTATCCACAGGCAAAAGTGGTACTTCTGGATTCGTTAAATAAGCGTGTAAAATTCTTAGATGAAGTGATTACGCAGCTGGGACTTACGGGTATTACGGCGGTACATGCGCGCGCAGAGGAAGGTGCAAGAAATGCAGCTTACCGGGAGCAGTTTGACATTAGTGTGTCGCGGGCTGTGGCTAACTTATCGACACTTGTGGAATACTGCCTGCCGTTTGTAAAAGCCGGTGGATATTTCATTGCGTATAAGTCCGGGGATATTGATGCGGAAGCAGAGGGCGCAAAAAGGGCGGTATCCCTGCTTGGCGGAAGAATTGAAAGCGTGGAAAAGATGACACTGCCGGGAACGGACATTGAGCGGTCGTTTGTCTTTGTAAAAAAGGAGAAGCCGACACCGAAGAAATATCCGAGAAAAGCAGGACTGCCCTCAAAAGAGCCGTTGGGGTGAACGTATAGAAAAAAATGTGCAATTATAAGTGTAGATAGAAGTATAAAAATAAGCTGGAAGATAAAGAATGAAATCAGCCGTAGCGTATGTAAAAGAACATATGCCACGGCTGGTTTTTAAGTGAATATAACGGTAAATGTCTGTAAGATGTATCTGTGCGGTACGATAACAGTATTACAAATCTGTTTGGATTGCACAGGCAGTATACAGATTAAATCTGGTTAATATAGATGTTTAAGGTATTGACAAATTCCTCCGGCTGTTCAATCTGCGGAAGAACCTTTGCATTTGGAATCAGATAGGTTTCAATCGCAGGATTTAAGTCGGTATATTCTTTAATAACGGCACGCATGTCGGTGTTTTTATCGCCGGATACGATATAAATGCAGTTATCAAGCTGGCTGACAGCACGTGATATGGAGGCCGTTGTATAATGGCACTGCGTACTGGCAAAGAGGTATTTGGCAGAAGCGCCGCCTAAATGCGCTGTTTCATGGTAAGCCTTGCAGGTTTCACGCGGAATCATATTCTGGTATGCAAACAGCTCGTTTGTAAATTTGCGGTTGATTTCGTGGCGGTTTACAAAAATATTGTAAAGCATTGTGCCAAGAACCGGCGTATTTAAAAGCATTTTACGGATATTGCTGTGCTTCCCCGGATTAATCATGGCATGGCGGATGCTTTCGGGGCTTACAAGAACAATCTTATCAAAAAGATATGGATTGTTATAAGCTGCCATAATGGTAAGCGGTGCAGACTGTCCGGTGGCAGCTACGCTTACACGGCGTGCAATTACATTTACAATAAAATCATTGAGCAGCTGGGTATACATATAGGCGGTGTAGGTAATATTCGGTTTGTCAGAATAGCCGCAGCCCAGCAGGTCAATGGTGTATACGGTGTGTTTTTTGGCGAGCGCTTTTACAACACGCTTCCATTCATAAGACGAACTTTCCGGTTTTAAATCGTGAATTAAAAGGAGCGGTGACCCCTTACCACAGACGGTGTAGGCAACATTTCCCAATCTCCATTTGTATTTTAAAATTGACTTGTTTTCGGTAATCTTATCTGAAACAGCAGCCTGAAAAATGCACTGGTTTATAATATGTGCGGTTGTAAAAGCTGCGGTCCCCATTCCGGCAGCAAGACCTAATTTTTTCCATTTATTCATAGCTATCTCCATTCCGCTGCATAGCAGCAATCGTTATAAAATAACGGGTAACCCGTCCCAATATTATTATCTCCTATTATAATGGAAAAAGGCTGAACTATCAACGATAAATGCACGAACACAAAAGAAATGAAAAAAACATTTTCAGGGATTAAAATAATCTAGTAGAAAAGTACTTTAAATATTCCACAAAATAGAGTATTATATATAGCAAAAGCATTAATACGTGATAATATATAATATATATTAAATATAAAAAATATTCATGTACTATAAGGGGACAACGATGGATGAAATACAAAAATATCTGACGGAAGAATTACAGTCTGCAAAAGAAGAAAAAGAGAACCTGGAAGAGCAGATTCATAAGATTGAAATTGAGACAGAGCTGATTTGTCAGGCAATAGATAAAATTGTAATGAATCAGGATGCAACAAGCCTGGTATTTATGTCAGAGGAAGAATTTCAGGGATTTGACGGGACAGAGATAAAAAAGCTGAGTCAGAAAAAGACAGCTCTTGCAGAAGAAAAGCTACGGCTTCAGCAGACTGTTTCCCAGACAGCACGCCGGATTGCAAAGCTGGAGCGGCTGCTGAAACAAAGCACTGGAAAGTTGAAAGAAGATTCGACCGGGGCTAAAAAGGTTTATAATACATATGAAGTAATATATATGCAGGAGGCTGACCGTCAGAGAATTGCCAGAGATATTCATGATACCGTTGTCCAGGGGCTGACTGCTTTAATACATAAAAATGAATTTGTGGGAAAGATTTTTGAAACAGATAAGCAGCGGGCACAGTTGGAATTGAAAAAGAATAATAACGTTATCCGGGATTCCATTAACGAACTGCGCAATATTATATTTGATCTTCGACCCATGTCTTTAGATGATCTTGGATTTGAAAAAACATTTTATACAGCAATTGAAAAAATAAAAGGAACAACACAGATGGTTGTGAAAGCTGATTATCTGTGCGATACTGATTCAATGAATCCGATTATCGGAATTACGGTTATCCGGATAATACAGGAATTATGCAGCAATTCTATTAAATATTCAAAGGGAACAAAAATCCAGGTTACGATAAAGCAGGATAAGCAGAATGAACTGCTCATTTTGTATTCAGATAATGGAGAAGGATATGATTTGAACAAACCGACGGATTGTACAAAAAACAATACCGGATTTGGATTGAATATGATGCGGGAGAGGATTGCACTGTTACAGGGAAAAATGGAAGTGTGTTACAAAGACGGAGAACTTTCTTATACAATCCGGATTCCTTTAGATACACAGAAAATATGAAACTGGGAGGAATTATAAATGTCTGTTAATATATTATTAGCTGATGACCATTTGATGGTGCGGGAAGGATTAAAACAAGTATTGGAATTAGATCATGATATTGATGTAATCAGTGAGGCAAGCGATGGATATGAATGCCTGAATCTGATTAATAAGACACACCCGGATGTAGTGCTGCTTGATATTAATATGCCAAACCTTGACGGCTTACAGGTATTGTCGATTATGAAACAGCAGAAAATGAAAAGTAAGGTGATTATGCTTACGATTCATAAGGATGTAGATTATCTGATTGAGGCATTGGATGCCGGATGTGACGGTTACGTTTTAAAAGATTCAGATTCGGAAACATTGAAAAAAGCAATTTTTGATGTATATAATGGAGAAACATTTATTGAACCAAGCTTAACAGTATTGCTTAATTCAAGTCTGGCAGAGCGTGATGTAATGAAAGACAAACTCAGTGAACTGACAAAACGTGAAGTTGAAGTTTTGAAATTAATTGCAAGTGGAATGTTTAATAAAGAAATTGCATCTACTCTTTGTATCAGTGAACGGACAGTTAAAAATCATGTATCAAATATCTTTAAAAAGATAGAGGTATCAGACAGAACACAGGCAGCTGTATTTGCAATAAAAAATAATCTGGTTGATATTAAATAGCTCTCGTAAAAACAGCTTTTATAAAAGAAAATAATTGCTATTGTGTGATTGCAAATATATCGATAGATAAATGATAAATAAAATTATGGAGAATGGTATAAAGGAAATGAGTCTTTGTACCATTTTTTATTTTGCAGAAAAACAGATATGCAATATTTATATCTGAGAAAATACTTCTAAAAAAATGCAACGGTTATACAATGGTTTGTTTTTTGCAGGTGTTTTAAATTTTGAATAAAACAGGCAGTGAATTAAAATTACATTAAGCAATAAGCAAAATTAAATAAAAAAGTGTTTCACGTGAAACATTTTTGCTTTTATAGAAATCAAGTGAAAATAAAAAAATGAAATTAAATAAAATGAGAAAATTCTATAGATATCTAATATAAAAAATGCTATAATATTTACGGTATGTCTGGGTCAAAAGCTATTCATGTACATATGAGCATGATAAGACTTTTTGAATATTTGACCTTAACATTTTTATGTTGGATGGCTAAAGTGTTTCACGTGAAACATTGATTAAGAATGCCGTCGGGATTGGAGAATAAATGGGGAGAATTATAGCAATTGCAAACCAAAAGGGCGGCGTTGGAAAGACGACAACAGCAATTAACTTGTCCGCCTGCCTGGCAGAAGCAAAACAGAGAGTATTAGTTATTGATATTGATCCGCAGGGAAATACCACAAGCGGTCTTGGAATTGATAAAGAAGAAAAAGAAAATACAATCTATGAAGTTATGTTGGGTGAAATTTCGATTGAACAGGCTATCTGTAAGGAAGCATTTGATTGTCTGGACGTAATCCCTTCTAATGTCAACCTTGCAGGTGCGGAAATCGATCTTATTGATATAGAAGACCGCGAGTATATTTTAAAGAAAAGTATTGCTCAGATCCGGAAAAACTATGATTATATTATATTGGACTGTCCGCCGTCTTTAAGTATGCTGACAGTCAACGCAATGACTGCAGCAGACACAGTACTTGTGCCGATTCAGTGCGAATACTATGCATTGGAAGGATTAACACAGCTGATACATACAATTCATCTGGTTCAGAAAAAATTAAATCCAAATCTGGAACTGGAGGGTGTTGTCTTTACAATGTATGATTCCAGAACCAATCTTTCATTACAGGTTGTGGAAAATGTAAAAGATAATTTAAAACAAAACATCTATAAGACAATTATTCCAAGAAATATCCGGTTAGCCGAAGCACCGAGCCACGGACTGCCAATCAATATTTATGATACAAAGTCCAGTGGTGCAGAAAGTTACCGCTTATTGGCACAGGAAGTAATGAACAATAGAAATGAGGGAAAATAAATGGCAGTAGCGAAGAAAAGCAAAGCATCTTCAAAAGGCCTTGGAAAAGGATTGGGAAATCTTATCCGGGAATCGGAAGAAGATGAAAATGTAGTAGTAAAGGAAGTAGTCAAAGAAGTTGTTGTAAAAGAACCGGGTGAAATGAAAGTTCGTCTGTCACAGATTGAACCAAACCGGGAACAGCCAAGAAAAGTATTTGATGAAGATGCGCTGATTGAATTGTCGGAATCGATTAAACAGTATGGCGTCTTACAGCCGCTTCTGGTTCAGAAAAAGGACAAGTATTATGAAATTATTGCCGGTGAAAGAAGATGGCGTGCAGCAAAGCTGGCAGGAGTCAAAGAAGTACCGGTTATTATAAAAGACTACTCTACGCAGGAAGTCATGGAGATTGCGTTGATTGAAAATATTCAGCGTGAAGACTTAAATCCAATAGAAGAAGCGCAGGCATATCAGCGTTTAATCAAAGATTACCGGTTAAAGCAGGATGAAGTCGCGGAAAAGGTATCAAAGTCCCGTGCGGCAATTACAAATTCGCTGCGTCTGTTAAAGCTTGATGAACGTGTACAGGAAATGGTTATGGAAGGCAAATTAAGCAATGGTCATGCCAGAGCCATTATCGGAATAGAAGACGGCGACCAGCAGTATCAGGTAGCACAGAAAATTTTTGACGAGCAGATGAGTGTCCGTGAAACGGAAAAATTGATGAAAAATCTGAACCGTCCTGAAAAACCGGAAAAACAAAAGCCACAGAATGATTTTGTGTACCGGGATATTGAGGAAAAGATGAATAAAATTATGGGTACAAAAGTCGTTATTAAAAACCGGGAACACGATAAGGGTAAAATTGAAATTGAATATTATTCACAGGCAGAGCTGGAAAGAATCTATGATTTGCTGAAACAGATAAAAAATGAATAATTCAATATTTTTTACACTTATACTATAAATATAGGAGCAAACGATTATGATAAATTTTTTTGATTTATTTTCAGTGGATACCCTGTATATTGTCTTGGGACTTGCCGGGGTAAGCCTGATTACGCTGATTCTTGCAATTGTTGCGCTTTGTAAGGCAGCAAAGTTAAAAAAGAAATACCGTTCCTTTATGGAAGGTGCAGATGGAAAGTCGATTGAGAGTCTGATTCATGAACATCTCGATGAGATTGAAAGTATCCGGACAGTCGGTGAGAAAAACAGTGCGGCAGTGAAAGATATTTACGAAAAAATGCAGTATACATTTCAGAAGGTGGGCATTGTGAAGTATGATGCGTTTCATGAAATGGGTGGAAGGTTAAGCTTCGCATTATGTATGCTGGATAAAGTCAATAACGGATATATTATCAATGTAATGCACAGCAATAACGGCTGTTTTGCTTACATTAAAGAGGTTGTTGACGGAAAGTCGTACATTGAGCTGGGCGATGAGGAAAACCAGGCATTACAGCAGGCTGTGGCAGGACGTATGGGTGATGCTGATCTGGGCAGAAAAGTCAATGATGTGATTCAAAAAGATGTTTCCGTAGATTAATTATGGGGAAAATTATATAAAAGACTGGAAATGAATAAAAAAACGTTGTATGATGGCAATGAATTGAAAAATTGAAATGGAGATTATGGAAAATGTTAGATTTAAAATTTGTAAGAGAAAATCCGGAAATTGTAAAGCAGAATATTAGAAATAAGTTTCAGGATAGAAAGCTTCCGCTGGTAGATGAAGTGATTGAACTGGACGAGCAGGCAAGAGCAACCCAGACAGAAGCCGATGAGTTAAGAGCAAACCGTAACAAGCTTTCAAAGCAAATTGGTGCATTAATGGCACAGGGCAAGAAAGAGGAAGCGGAAGAAGTAAAGGCAAAGGTCAATGCCGATGCAGAACGTTTAAAGGAACTGGAAGCAAAGGAAAGTGAATTAAACGCAAGAGTAAAGGAAATTATGATGACCATTCCGAACATCATTGATCCAAGCGTTCCTATCGGAAAAGACGACAGTGAAAATGTTGAAATTGAAAAGTTCGGTGAACCGGTTGTGCCGGATTATGAAATCCCATATCACACAGATATTATGGAGAAGTTTAACGGTATCGACTTAGAAGCTGCCGGAAAGGTTGCCGGTAACGGTTTCTATTATCTGATGGGAGATATTGCACGACTTCATTCTGCTGTCATTTCATATGCACGTGATTTTATGATTGATAGAGGATTTACATATGTTGTACCGCCTTTTATGATTCGTAGTAATGTTGTGACCGGGGTTATGAGCTTTGCGGAAATGGAAGGCATGATGTATAAGATTGAGGGGGAGGATTTGTATCTGATCGGTACCAGTGAGCATTCTATGATTGGAAAATTCATTGATACAATTCTTGATGAGAAAAAACTTCCTTATACTTATACAAGCTATTCTCCTTGCTTCCGTAAAGAAAAAGGTGCACACGGTATTGAAGAAAGAGGAGTTTACCGCATTCACCAGTTTGAGAAACAGGAAATGATTGTTGTTTGCAAACCGGAAGAAAGTGCAGACTGGTTTGTAAAGCTGTATACGAATACTGTTGATTTATTCAGAAGTCTGGATATACCAGTGAGAACCTTAGAGTGCTGTTCCGGTGATCTTGCTGATTTGAAGAATAAGTCTGTTGATGTCGAAGCATGGAGTCCACGTCAGAAAAAATATTTTGAAGTGGGAAGCTGTTCTAATTTGACAGATGCACAGGCAAGACGTCTCGGCATTCGCGTAAAGGGTGAGAATGGAAAATATTTTGCTCATACTTTGAATAATACGGTGGTAGCTCCACCTCGAATGCTGATTGCTTTTTTAGAGAATAATCTGAACAAGGACGGCAGTGTGAATATTCCGGAAAAATTGCAGCCATATATGGGAGGCACAAAAATATTGATGCCAAAAAATTAAGCAGTATTGAAAAGGTGATTTTTATATAAATTTCATCTTTTTTAGCATCTAAAACAGCTTATTATTTGTTGGTTAAAAATAGCAGAAAAGCCTTTGTTTATCGCATTATTTGGATAAATAATACGATATTGTGACTCTCTGATTTACATCGATATTTGAATAATCGGACAATTGGTCATGTCGTTGCAAATGATTGCACAGCTTTTTTAGGCATTTTTGTTTCACGTGAAACAATTAAGGATAAATCAAGAAATTTCAGCTGTTACTTATGCTTGTTTTATAATGTTTTAAAAGAGATAATAAAAAATGTGTAAGCAAATAGAAGATAAGTTATAATGATGCTATACATAAAAAGGTAACCTTATATATGAAATTTATTTTTATACAAAGTAGGCGCAAATCCAATGTTAAGACAATTTCAAACATTCTTATGTATGCACTAATGATTTTCTAATAATAAAATAAGAAAGCTTCCTTCAGTTGTATCGTGTTTGAGAAAAGGAAGTATCAAATTCTGTTGAATAATATAATGGTGATAAGTACTCAATGTAGTTATGTTCAACCTGAGTTTATGAACTGTTTAGAAAATTAGCCTGCTCATTCTTAAAGAGAATAAAAAGTATTCCGTTTTATGACAATATATTGTATCTGAAATACAATTCATATTACTATCTTGTTAATAGCTCAGATAAAAAAATAGTGTTAATCTTATAGATAAAGGAGTTTCCTTTGTGAAATACAGGATAGACTTGTTCATCACTTGTAAAAGTCAAAATGGCAATTATAAAATATGTGAAAGCAAATTAACTGTTGAAAAAATCAGAGAATATGCTATAATATATAAGCTACTACAATGGTATCTACTGAATTAGGTCAGATTGGGAACAAAGCAGCCTTAAGGGAGCTCTATCATGTGTGGTAGCCCTTTTTTATATCTGAGGTAATTTTATGAAAGAAGAATATATGCGGGCTGCTTTAAGAGAGGCAGAGAAGGCTAAAAAAATAGATGAGGTACCCATTGGCTGTGTTATTGTTAAGGATG
>ERZ773248.2237-NODE-2237-length-12165-cov-4.011230_pt1 | contig 12165 bp, 8 predicted proteins | sample MGYA00580518_ERZ773248 | MGnify/ENA primary metagenome ERZ773248 (study PRJEB29015, sample SAMEA2737762) | human gut metagenome | biome: human gut; feature: human-associated habitat; material: faeces | place: China | collected 2012 ...
CGCCTTTACCAAACCCGGCGGCGAAATTGACGCAATCATCCCCGGTATCAAAGAAGTTGTTGAAAACCAGCGCATTCTGGCTATTGCCGAACTCCACGCCGTCGGCGTTATTGCCGTCAAAGGTCTGGTGAACCAGGCCATTGAGCGTGATATTTTTTGACTCCAGCGCCATTACCCCGTGGAACGCGGGGTTGCGGATTGTCAGCCCGGCAAGATAGAGGTTCTGCACGCCGCGCAGAGTCATCAGGCTGGAGCGGCGATTTTTATAGGCGCTATTGCTTTCGATGCCTTCCGCAATAGCCGTTTCGGTCTGATGCTTTGCCAGAATACCGTCTGCGCCAACTTTATTGGCATTACTGGCCCGGTACTGCGGCAGTTCATTGCCCATTTCATCGATAATTGTGGCCTCGCCGCCGCTTTTGACGCCCCGGGTCCAGCCGTTGCCGTCAATCGTACCTTGACCGACGATGCGAATATTGCGAAACGTCCCGGCCGGAGACTCGCCCTTATCGTCCGCTTCCAGCACGTTAATTAATGATGGCGGGCGACGGGGCTGCGGATGATCGCTGTAGGGATAGAGGTAATAGCCTTTTTCCAGCGGATACTGTGCCGGATCGTCTGAACCCAGCAGGGTGGCGTCAGCCGCAATCTCCAGGGTCATATCGCTGTGCAGGAACAGCGCGCCGCTCTTGAATATGCCGCCGGAAATCAGCACCTTGCAGCCCTGAGGATAGTGCGAGACCGTACAGTTATCGATCGCCTGCTGCAGCGCCTGGGTATTCAGCGTAGTGCCATCACCCTTTGCACCAAAGGTTCTGGCTTCGATGACGTGCGGCGTTTTGCGGGTTTGCGCTTTAACCACCGCGCTGTCCGGAGATTCCTGGCCATCGGCGTAGACCGCGCGCACCGTAAAGGCATATTCCGTATCCGGCTGCAGGTGAGTGACCGTAAAGGTACGCAAATCGATTGGCTGCTGCCAGCCATCGCTGGCAATCCGCTGATAGAAGTTATCAATATAGGGTTTGGCCGGTGAAAAATGGTTTTGATTTTCGCGCGCCAGACCCAGAGGAATGGCGATACAGAACATTACCGGCAGGAAGCTAAAGGCAAACGATCCGACCTTGCTCATCCAGATGAAGATCGCCTGAAGTACCGGATTTCCGAGGAAAGGGATCAGGGTAATGACGTCATGGCTGCTTAACGAGCTGCCGATCCCCAGCATGATCCCGCAAAAAGAGAGAAGCGCCACGGGCAGCATAAAGGTTTTACCCAGTTGCTGGAAAAACTCCCACAGCGATATTTTTTGTGCTGCTTTCGTCGTCATAAAACGACTCCTTAAATGGTAGAAAGAGATTTAACGACCTCGATGGGGCGAGAAGATAAAACGTTTTATCAAACTTTAGTGCGCGCTAAATCACATTCTCAGGCTTTTACTGGTAGTATAAAGATAACGTATTGATAAAACGTTTTACCGATCTCATTTCAGGGAGTCACGCCGACACATGGCTGTAGCGAAAAAAATCACCATCAACGATGTCGCGCTGGCGGCGGGGGTTTCCGTCAGCACCGTTTCGCTGGTATTGAGCGGGAAGGGGCGCATCTCTCCTGCAACGGGTCAGCGCGTCAACGAGGCCGTTGAGCAGTTAGGCTTTGTGCGTAATCGCCAGGCGTCGGCGCTGCGCGGCGGGCAAAGCGGCGTCATTGGTTTGATCGTCCGTGATTTATCTGCGCCGTTTTACGCCGAATTGACGGCCGGATTGACGGAAGCTCTGGAAGCGCAGGGACGGATGGTTTTTTTGCTTCACGGCGGTAAAGACGGCGAGCAGCTGGCACAGCGGTTTTCACTGTTACTGAATCAGGGTGTCGATGGTGTGGTAATTGCCGGAGCTGCAGGAAGTAGCGATGACCTGCGACGGATGGCAGAAGAAAAAGCTATCCCGGTGATTTTCGCTTCCCGTGCCAGTTATCTTGATGATGTTGATACGGTTCGCCCGGACAACATGCAGGCTGCACAGTTGTTGACGGAGCATCTCATTCGCAATGGGCATCAGCGGATCGCCTGGCTGGGAGGGCAAAGTTCCTCATTAACCCGTGCAGAACGGGTTGGGGGCTATTGTGCAACTCTACTAAAATTTGGCCTGCCGTTTCATAGCGATTGGGTGTTGGAGTGCACTTCCAGCCAGAAGCAAGCCGCGGAAGCTATCACGGCGCTTTTACGTCATAACCCGACCATCAGTGCCGTGGTTTGCTATAACGAAACTATTGCGATGGGGGCATGGTTTGGTTTGCTCAAAGCAGGGCGGCAAAGCGGGGAAAGCGGAGTCGATCGTTACTTTGAGCAACAGGTTTCGCTGGCGGCATTTACCGATGCGACACCAACCACACTTGATGATATACCTGTTACCTGGGCCAGCACGCCAGCGCGGGAACTTGGTATCACACTTGCGGATCGCATGATGCAAAAAATCACCCATGAAGAGACGCATTCACGCAATCTTATTATTCCCGCCCGGCTCATTGCAGCGAAATAATCCTCTCTTTATCTGCTATACCTGGTAGTGTCCTTTCCTCAAGGTTAATGATAAAAAATGTGGCACACAGGCGGTGCCTTTTATTTTTACTGAAGTTCACAGGAGGTTTATGTGTTTAATTCTGACAACCTGAGACTCGACGGAAAATGCGCCATCATCACAGGTGCGGGTGCAGGTATTGGTAAAGAAATCGCCATTACATTCGCGACAGCTGGCGCATCTGTGGTGGTCAGTGATATTAACGCCGACGCAGCTAACCATGTTGTAGACGAAATTCAACAACTGGGTGGTCAGGCATTTGCCTGCCGTTGTGATATTACTTCCGAACAGGAACTCTCTGCACTGGCAGACTTTGCTATCAGTAAGCTGGGTAAAGTTGATATTCTGGTTAACAACGCCGGTGGCGGTGGACCTAAACCGTTTGATATGCCAATGGCGGATTTTCGCCGTGCTTATGAACTGAATGTGTTTTCTTTTTTCCATCTGTCACAACTTGTTGCGCCAGAAATGGAAAAAAATGGCGGTGGCGTTATTCTGACCATCACTTCTATGGCGGCAGAAAATAAAAATATAAACATGACTTCCTATGCATCATCTAAAGCTGCGGCCAGTCATCTGGTCAGAAATATGGCGTTTGACCTGGGTGAAAAAAATATTCGGGTAAATGGCATTGCGCCGGGGGCAATATTAACCGATGCCCTGAAATCCGTTATTACACCAGAAATTGAACAAAAAATGTTACAGCACACGCCGATCAGACGTCTGGGCCAACCGCAAGATATTGCTAACGCAGCGCTGTTCCTTTGCTCGCCTGCTGCGAGCTGGGTAAGCGGACAAATTCTCACCGTCTCCGGTGGTGGGGTACAGGAGCTCAATTAATACACTAACGGACCGGTAAACAACCGTGCGTGTTGTTTACCGGGATAAACTCATCAACGTCTCTGCTAAATAACTGGCAGCCAAATCACGGCTATTGGTTAACCAATTTCAGAGTGAAAAGTATACGAATAGAGTGTGCCTTCGCACTATTCAACAGCAATGATAGGCGCTCACCTGACAACGCGGTAAACTAGTTATTCACGCTAACTATAATGGTTTAATGATGGATAACATGCAGACTGAAGCACAACCGACACGGACCCGGATCCTCAATGCTGCCAGAGAGATTTTTTCAGAAAATGGATTTCACAGTGCCTCGATGAAAGCCATCTGTAAATCTTGCGCCATTAGTCCCGGGACGCTCTATCACCATTTCATCTCCAAAGAAGCCTTGATTCAGGCGATTATCTTACAGGACCAGGAGAGGGCGCTGGCCCGTTTCCGGGAACCGATTGAAGGGATTCATTTCGTTGACTATATGGTCGAGTCCATTGTCTCTCTCACCCATGAAGCCTTTGGACAACGGGCGCTGGTGGTCGAAATTATGGCGGAAGGGATGCGTAACCCACAGGTCGCCGCCATGCTTAAAAATAAGCATATGACGATCACGGAATTTGTTGCCCAGCGGATGCGTGATGCCCAGCAAAAAGGCGAGATAAGCCCAGACATCAACACGGCAATGACTTCACGTTTACTGCTGGATCTGACCTACGGTGTACTGGCCGATATCGAAGCGGAAGACCTGGCGCGTGAAGCGTCGTTTGCTCAGGGATTACGCGCGATGATTGGCGGTATCTTAACCGCATCCTGATTCTCTCTCTTTTTCGGCGGGCTGGTGATAACTGTGCCCGCGTTTCATATCGTAATTTCTCTGTGCAAAAATTATCCTTCCCGGCTTCGGAGAATTCCCCCCAAAATATTCACTGTAGCCATATGTCATGAGAGTTTATCGTTCCCAATACGCTCGAACGAACGTTCGGTTGCTTATTTTATGGCTTCTGTCAACGCTGTTTTAAAGATTAATGCGATCTATATCACGCTGTGGGTATTGCAGTTTTTGGTTTTTTGATCGCGGTGTCAGTTCTTTTTATTTCCATTTCTCTTCCATGGGTTTCTCACAGATAACTGTGTGCAACACAGAATTGGTTAACTAATCAGATTAAAGGTTGACCAGTATTATTATCTTAATGAGGAGTCCCTTATGTTACGTCCTGTAGAAACCCCAACCCGTGAAATCAAAAAACTCGACGGCCTGTGGGCATTCAGTCTGGATCGCGAAAACTGTGGAATTGATCAGCGTTGGTGGGAAAGCGCGTTACAAGAAAGCCGGGCAATTGCTGTGCCAGGCAGTTTTAACGATCAGTTCGCCGATGCAGATATTCGTAATTATGCGGGCAACGTCTGGTATCAGCGCGAAGTCTTTATACCGAAAGGTTGGGCAGGCCAGCGTATCGTGCTGCGTTTCGATGCGGTCACTCATTACGGCAAAGTGTGGGTCAATAATCAGGAAGTGATGGAGCATCAGGGCGGCTATACGCCATTTGAAGCCGATGTCACGCCGTATGTTATTGCCGGGAAAAGTGTACGTATCACCGTTTGTGTGAACAACGAACTGAACTGGCAGACTATCCCGCCGGGAATGGTGATTACCGACGAAAACGGCAAGAAAAAGCAGTCTTACTTCCATGATTTCTTTAACTATGCCGGGATCCATCGCAGCGTAATGCTCTACACCACGCCGAACACCTGGGTGGACGATATCACCGTGGTGACGCATGTCGCGCAAGACTGTAACCACGCGTCTGTTGACTGGCAGGTGGTGGCCAATGGTGATGTCAGCGTTGAACTGCGTGATGCGGATCAACAGGTGGTTGCAACTGGACAAGGCACTAGCGGGACTTTGCAAGTGGTGAATCCGCACCTCTGGCAACCGGGTGAAGGTTATCTCTATGAACTGTGCGTCACAGCCAAAAGCCAGACAGAGTGTGATATCTACCCGCTTCGCGTCGGCATCCGGTCAGTGGCAGTGAAGGGCGAACAGTTCCTGATTAACCACAAACCGTTCTACTTTACTGGCTTTGGTCGTCATGAAGATGCGGACTTGCGTGGCAAAGGATTCGATAACGTGCTGATGGTGCACGACCACGCATTAATGGACTGGATTGGGGCCAACTCCTACCGTACCTCGCATTACCCTTACGCTGAAGAGATGCTCGACTGGGCAGATGAACATGGCATCGTGGTGATTGATGAAACTGCTGCTGTCGGCTTTAACCTCTCTTTAGGCATTGGTTTCGAAGCGGGCAACAAGCCGAAAGAACTGTACAGCGAAGAGGCAGTCAACGGGGAAACTCAGCAAGCGCACTTACAGGCGATTAAAGAGCTGATAGCGCGTGACAAAAACCACCCAAGCGTGGTGATGTGGAGTATTGCCAACGAACCGGATACCCGTCCGCAAGGTGCACGGGAATATTTCGCGCCACTGGCGGAAGCAACGCGTAAACTCGACCCGACGCGTCCGATCACCTGCGTCAATGTAATGTTCTGCGACGCTCACACCGATACCATCAGCGATCTCTTTGATGTGCTGTGCCTGAACCGTTATTACGGATGGTATGTCCAAAGCGGCGATTTGGAAACGGCAGAGAAGGTACTGGAAAAAGAACTTCTGGCCTGGCAGGAGAAACTGCATCAGCCGATTATCATCACCGAATACGGCGTGGATACGTTAGCCGGGCTGCACTCAATGTACACCGACATGTGGAGTGAAGAGTATCAGTGTGCATGGCTGGATATGTATCACCGCGTCTTTGATCGCGTCAGCGCCGTCGTCGGTGAACAGGTATGGAATTTCGCCGATTTTGCGACCTCGCAAGGCATATTGCGCGTTGGCGGTAACAAGAAAGGGATCTTCACTCGCGACCGCAAACCGAAGTCGGCGGCTTTTCTGCTGCAAAAACGCTGGACTGGCATGAACTTCGGTGAAAAACCGCAGCAGGGAGGCAAACAATGAATCAACAACTCTCCTGGCGCACCATCGTCGGCTACAGCCTCGGTGACGTCGCCAATAACTTCGCCTTCGCAATGGGGGCGCTCTTCCTGTTGAGTTACTACACCGACGTCGCTGGCGTCGGTGCCGCTGCGGCGGGCACCATGCTGTTACTGGTGCGGGTATTCGATGCCTTCGCCGACGTCTTTGCCGGACGAGTGGTGGACAGTGTGAATACCCGCTGGGGAAAATTCCGCCCGTTTTTACTCTTCGGTACTGCGCCGTTAATGATCTTCAGCGTGCTGGTATTCTGGGTGCCGACCGACTGGAGCCATGGTAGCAAAGTGGTGTATGCATATTTGACCTACATGGGCCTCGGGCTTTGCTACAGCCTGGTGAATATTCCTTATGGTTCACTTGCTACCGCGATGACCCAACAACCACAATCCCGCGCCCGTCTGGGCGCGGCTCGTGGGATTGCCGCTTCATTGACCTTTGTCTGCCTGGCATTTCTGATAGGACCGAGCATTAAGAACTCCAGCCCGGAAGAGATGGTGTCGGTATACCATTTCTGGACAATTGTGCTGGCGATTGCCGGAATGGTGCTTTACTTCATCTGCTTCAAATCGACGCGTGAGAATGTGGTACGTATCGTTGCGCAGCCGTCATTGAATATCAGTCTGCAAACCCTGAAACGGAATCGCCCGCTGTTTATGTTGTGCATCGGTGCGCTGTGTGTGCTGATTTCGACCTTTGCGGTCAGCGCCTCGTCGTTGTTCTACGTGCGCTATGTGTTAAATGATACCGGGCTGTTCACTGTGCTGGTACTGGTGCAAAACCTGGTTGGTACTGTGGCATCGGCACCGCTGGTGCCGGGGATGGTCGCGAGGATCGGTAAAAAGAATACCTTCCTGATTGGCGCTTTGCTGGGAACCTGCGGTTATCTGCTGTTCTTCTGGGTTTCCGTCTGGTCACTGCCGGTGGCGTTGGTTGCGTTGGCCATCGCTTCAATTGGTCAGGGCGTTACCATGACCGTGATGTGGGCGCTGGAAGCTGATACCGTAGAATACGGTGAATACCTGACCGGCGTGCGAATTGAAGGGCTCACCTATTCACTATTCTCATTTACCCGTAAATGCGGTCAGGCAATCGGAGGTTCAATTCCTGCCTTTATTTTGGGGTTAAGCGGATATATCGCCAATCAGGTGCAAACGCCGGAAGTTATTATGGGCATCCGCACATCAATTGCCTTAGTACCTTGCGGATTTATGCTACTGGCATTCGTTATTATCTGGTTTTATCCGCTCACGGATAAAAAATTCAAAGAAATCGTGGTTGAAATTGATAATCGTAAAAAAGTGCAGCAGCAATTAATCAGCGATATCACTAATTAATATTCAATAAAAATAATCAGAACATCAAAGGTGCAACTATGAGAAAAATAGTGGCCATGGCCGTTATTTGCCTGACGGCTGCCTCTGGCCTTACCTCTGCTTATGCGGCGCAACTGGCTGACGATGAAGCGGGACTACGCATCAGACTGAAAAACGAATTGCGCAGGGCGGATAAGCCCAGTGCTGGCGCGGGAAGAGATATTTACGCATGGGTACAGGGAGGATTGCTCGATTTCAATAGTGGTTATTATTCCAATATTATTGGCGTTGAAGGCGGGGCGTATTATGTTTATAAATTAGGTGCTCGTGCTGATATGAGTACCCGGTGGTATCTTGATGGTGATAAAAGTTTTGGCTTTGCCCTGGGGGCAGTAAAAATAAAACCCAGTGAAAATAGCCTGCTTAAATTAGGTCGCTTCGGGACGGATTATAGTTATGGTAGCTTACCTTATCGTATTCCGTTAATGGCTGGCAGTTCGCAACGTACATTACCGACAGTTTCTGAAGGAGCATTAGGTTATTGGGCTTTAACACCAAATATTGATCTGTGGGGAATGTGGCGTTCACGAGTATTTTTATGGACTGATTCAACAACCGGTATTCGTGATGAAGGGGTGTATAACAGCCAGACGGGAAAATACGATAAACATCGCGCACGTTCTTTTTTAGCCGCCAGTTGGCATGATGATACCAGTCGCTATTCTCTGGGGGCATCGGTACAGAAAGATGTTTCCAATCAGATACAAAGTATTCTCGAGAAAAGCATACCGCTCGACCCGAATTATACGTTGAAAGGGGAGTTGCTCGGCTTTTACGCGCAGCTCGAAGGTTTAAGTCGTAATACCAGCCAGCCCAATGAAACGGCGTTGGTTAGTGGACAATTGACCTGGAATGCGCCGTGGGGAAGTGTATTTGGCAGTGGTGGTTATTTGCGCCATGCAATGAATGGTGCCGTGGTGGATACCGACATTGGCTATCCCTTTTCATTAAGTCTTGATCGTAACCGTGAAGGAATGCAGTCCTGGCAATTGGGCGTCAACTATCGTTTAACGCCGCAATTTACGCTGACATTTGCACCGATTGTGACTCGCGGCTATGAATCCAGTAAACGAGATGTGCGGATTGAAGGCACGGGTATCTTAGGTGGTATGAACTATCGGGTCAGCGAAGGGCCGTTACAAGGGATGAATTTCTTTCTTGCTGCCGATAAAGGGCGGGAAAAGCGCGATGGCAGTACGCTGGGCGATCGCCTGAATTACTGGGATGTGAAAATGAGTATTCAGTATGACTTTATGCTGAAGTAAAAAATAACGCCGGAGAGAAAAATCTCCGGCGTTTCAGATTGTTGACAAAGTGCGCGTTTTTTATGCCGGATGCGGCGTAAACGCCTTATCCAGCCTACAAAAACTCATAAATTCAAAGTGTTGCAGGAAAAGGTAGGCCTGATAAGCGTAGCGCATCAGGCAATCTCTGGTTTGTTTTCAGATGAAAACGCCGGAGTGAAAATTCTCCGGCGTTTTGGCCGTGAATTACTGCTGCGGAATTGCCGGTACAGCCGGAACGTTAAGAGCTGGCATCGCAAACATGCCAACAAAATCTTCTAACGACATTTTCTGCCCATTTAACGTTATCTGACCGTTAGCATATTGCAGGCTGGTGGTGATGGTATTGTCCTGCAAGGTGGTCAGACGGAACATCTGCCCCATTGCTGATGCACCTTCAACTTGCTGTTTCGCCAGTTTTTTCGCTTGATCTTCCTGATAACCTTCCAGCTTCGCTACCTGAGTCATAAACTCAGTTGCCATATCCACCGGAATGGTCAGTTTCGCATCCAGAGATTTAACCGAACGATCTACTTCCTGCGCCAGCGTTTGCGGCGCTTCTTTAGTCGTTGCCGGATCTTTCAGGAACAGCGACAGATTCAGGGCACTTTCACCCTGACTGTTTTTCCAGCTTAGCGGCGCGATAGTAATCACCGGATCGCCTTTCAGCATCAGCGGCAGGGCGCTAAAGAAGGCTTCCGTCACTTTCTCCTGATAAAGTTCGGGGTTGTTGGCAATTTCTGGCTGTGCCAGCAGCGCCTGAGTTTGCGCGTTATATTGCTGGCTAAACTGATGCCAGGCTTCACCATCAATCTGGCCGACTTTTAAAGTCAGCTTGCCGCTGCCCAGATCCTGATTCTGTACCTTCAGGCTGTTTAGCGAGTAATCCAGTTGGCTATTGATCGTTTTACCGTCATTGACCAGATCCGATTTACCGCTGATCTCCATGCCTTCCAGCAGTGCCAGTTCTTTGCCTTCCACTGAAATGGTCATTTTTTCCAGTGACAGTTTTTGATTTCCTACACGCTCACCAAAACTTGCCAGCGTGCTGGAACCGTCGGTTTTCAGATTATTAAAGGTCAACTGCACTTTCTGGTTGTATTCGTTAACTGCGTCTATCCGACCACTTTGCGCCTCCCCGGAAAGGGAGATGGCTTTGCCGTCTCTGTCAGCATTTAACTGGAACTCGCCGCCGCTAAAGGCGACTTTTTCATCCTTTTGCTCGTAATTCAGTGGCTTGAGCGAAATATCGGAACTGGAATCACCGCTGTAACCAATGCGCGAGTTAATCTCAAAAGGCGTTTCACCTTTTGCCATATCAAACAGTGGTTTGCTTACTTCGTTATTAACCAGCGTGGTTTGAATTGATGCCATCGACGGGATCAGGTTCAGTTTTTTAAGCTGGGCAAGCGGGAAGGGACCATGATCAACCGATTCGTTGAAGATGACGCTCTGACCGCTTTTAATCCACGGATTTTCTTTCCCGGCAATGGGTTTCACCAACAGTTGCAACTGGCTGCTGAATACGCCGCGATGATAGTTTTGATAACTCACTTCCAGGTTGGATTCAGGAGCTGTCAGTTTGAGTTGCGCGTTCGCCTGCGCGACCATGTCTTCGAGATGGGTTTCAATCTTCTTGCCTGTATACCATGCGCCGCCTGTCCAGACTACGCCTAGCGCAACAATGACGCCTACCGCTACCAGCGATTTATTCATAATGATTATCCATAAAATGAAATCAGGCGGACTGGCCGCCTGAAGGTGTTATAAGCCTTTAATAAGCTTAGCAAGAGATGTTAATTTTTTCAGTAAGCTCTTACAGCTTGTTGTAAACACGCGCTAAACGGCCGTGGCCTTTGACAGTCACCGGTGATTCGTTGGCGGCAATAAACGCTGATTCACCCGGTTTAAGCTGTAACTGCTGAGAACCTTTCCACAACGTTGCATCGCCTTCGACGCAGAACAAAATGGCGGCACTCTGCTGGCTAATGGTGGTTTCTTTATCACTAAGGTCATGCAGCGAGAAGGCAAAATCATCCACTGGAATCGGGAAGTCCAGTTCTGCACCTTGTTTCACCGGCTGGGTCAACAACTGGTTAGCCGGTTTGGCTTCGAATTTCACATTGGCAACCAGTTCCGGAATATCAATGTATTTAGGCGTCAGACCCGCACGCAGCACGTTATCGGAGTTTGCCATCACTTCCAGCGCCACGCCTTGCAGGTAAGCGTGCGGTGTTTCAGCGAACAGGAACATCGCTTCGCCAGGGTTCAATTTCACCACATTCAGCAATAGCGGGGAGAACAGACCGCTGTCTTCCGGGTAAAATTCAGAAATTAAACGAATCGTTTGCCACGGTTCACCCTGCTGGCTATCGAGGGCCGATTTTAAAATCGCCAGCGCGCGGGATTTTTCTTCACCCTTCATATTCAACAGGCTGGCGAACAGTTCGCTTAAACGTTCGGCATCAGGCTGTTGTAAAAAGTGAGCAATCGCCGGATGTGCACCTGCGACCGGCTGGAGTAGGGAGACAATCTCGGAAAATTCACGAAACGCGTTCATCGCAAGGAAAGGCGTCAGCGCAAAAACCAGCTCCGGCTTGTGGTTAGGATCTTTATAGTTACGCTCGGCGGCATCCATCGGAATACCTGCGGCATTTTCTTTGGCAAAACCGATTTCAGAATTGCGTTTGTTTGGATGAACCTGAATGGAGAGCGGCTGTGCTGCGCATAATACTTTGAACAGGAAAGGCAGTTCGCCAAAGCGTTTGGCAACGGCCTCTCCGAGCAGAGTCGATTTATCACTCTCAATCACATCACGCAGTGAAACGATATCTCCGGCGGCATTCTGCACTCGTGAACTGCTTTTCGGATGTGCGCCCATCCACAGCTCGGCCATCGGCTGGCTGGACGGATTTTCCATACCATAAAGTTCAGTCAACGCCGTTTTGCTGCCCCAGGCATAGTTTTGCACTGAGTTAATGAGTTTTTGCATGATCAATCCCTGTTTTAATGTGGAAATTAATCCCACTATTAAAGCAAGAATCCTACGG
>ERZ773248.2245-NODE-2245-length-12106-cov-3.498216_pt1 | contig 12106 bp, 10 predicted proteins | sample MGYA00580518_ERZ773248 | MGnify/ENA primary metagenome ERZ773248 (study PRJEB29015, sample SAMEA2737762) | human gut metagenome | biome: human gut; feature: human-associated habitat; material: faeces | place: China | collected 2012 ...
CTGGCACGGATCATGCCAAGGTCATTGTAGCTGTCGCCGCTGGCAATAGTCTCAAAGCCGATGGACTGCAGCGCCTTGACGGTACTGAGCTTAGACTGCTCAATGCGCATTCTGAATCCGGTGATCTCGCCGTCCTCTGCTACTTCCAGCTCGTTGCAGAAAATGGTTGGCCAGCCCAGCTTTTTCATGAGCGGCTTTGCGAACTGGGTGAAGGTATCGCTGATGATGATTACCTGTCCCATCTAAGAACGCTCTCGCCCCCGGCATCGGGTCGATCTTCTCGATGGTTTCCTGGATCTCCTTCAAGCCAAGTCCGTGCTCCTTTAAAATTCCGAGACGCCATTTCATCAGCTTGTCGTAGTCCGGCTCATCGCGGGTGGTGCGCTTTAACTCCGGGATGCCGCTGGCCTCAGCGAATGCGATCCAGATTTCCGGTACTAATACTCCTTCCAGGTCCAAACAGGTAATAAACATGATATCATCCTCCAAATCTTAGTGATGGAACAGGCGGATGCCGGTGAAGGCCATCGCCATGTTGTATTTGTTGCAGGTCTCGATCACGTTGTCGTCGCGAACGGATCCGCCCGGCTGCGCAATATATTTCACGCCGCTCTTATGTGCACGCTCGATATTGTCACCGAACGGGAAGAACGCGTCAGAGCCCAGTGCCACGTCGGTCATCTGATCCAGCCATGCACGCTTCTCCTCCTTAGTGAATACCGGCGGTTTAACCTTAAAGGTCTTCTCCCATACGCCATCCGCCAGCACATCCATGTACTCGTCACCGATGTAAACGTCAATGGCGTTATCGCGGTCAGCACGCTTGATGCCGTCCACAAACTGCAGGTTCAGCACCTGGGGAGCCTGGCGTAAAAACCAGTTGTCTGCCTTCTGTCCTGCCAGTCTGGTGCAGTGTACGCGGGACTGCTGTCCTGCGCCGATGCCGATGGCCTGACCGTCCTTTGCGTAGCAGACGGAGTTGGACTGGGTGTACTTTAAGGTAATGAGAGAAATGACAAGATCGATCTTTGCCTGATCCGGGATTTCCTTATTCTCAGTTACTACGTTGTTCAGCATGTCTTTGTTGATATCCAGATTGTTTCTGCCCTGCTCAAATACCACGCCGAACACCTGCTTGCGCTCGATCGGCTCCGGCTCGTAATCCGGGTCGATCTGGATCACGCAGTAATTGCCTTTTTTCTTCTCTTTTAAAATTTCCAGTGCCTCCGGCTCGTATCCCGGCGCAATGACACCGTCAGATACCTCACGCTTGATAAGCTTTGCGGTGGAAGCATCGCAGACATCGGACAGGGAAATGAAATCTCCGAAGGAAGACATGCGGTCCGCGCCGCGGGCTCTTGCATAAGCACTGGCTAACGGTGAAAGCTCTCCCATGTCATCTACCCAGTAGATCTTTGCCAGAGTCTCGGAAAGCGGCAGTCCTACTGCTGCGCCGGCCGGGGATACATGCTTAAAAGAGGCTGCTGCCGGAAGTCCCGTAGCTTTTTTCAGTTCTCTTACCAGCTGCCAGCCATTGAAGGCGTCCAGCAGGTTGATATAGCCTGGTCTTCCGCTTAAGACCTGGAACGGAAGGTCTTTGTCATTATGCATGAATACTCTTGCCGGTTTCTGATTCGGGTTACAGCCGTATTTTAATTCCATCTCGTTCATCTTCGTATCTCCTTTTCCCTTATTTGTTTTTATTCACGATTTTTGTCTCGTATGCGCCGGTTGCGATATCAATATAGCGCACAAACAGAGAAACCTTGTTATCCGGGTTTAAGCTGTTCCACAGCATGTCGGTAAATGCGTCCATGTCATCCTGGATACCGACTAATTTCGGCTCACCCTCAAAGCTCGGAAGCGGATTGCCGTCGTGCATGTAGGTATGGATGAAATGTCCCTCACCAGCCACCGGATTTTCGTAAGCAAAGGTATAGCGGTTGCAGGCATCCGGGTTGCCGTTGTTGCTCTTTAAGATGGACATTGCGTAATTGTAACGTCCGTTTTCAATATGAAGGACACCGGAGATCCGTGGGGTGTAGTTCGGTGCGTCCGGCTCAAACTCGCGGCTTCTAAGAGACTGCTCAAAAGTGAGCTGTTTGTCCATGCCCTCGTAAATGGTATCGGTCTGGTCACCGTTGGTCACAATCGTTTTGTTGCCCAGTACACGCACCGGAGCATAGATGATGAGACTCGGGTCAGACAGCTTGCCTGGATCAAATGCCTGGGTGCGGATGCCTTCCCCATCTTCCACAAAAACACGGTTGCGGCTGTTCTCGCTGCGTCCCATGATGAAGTAGGCAGTCACCGCCCTGGTTCCGTCCGGTGTTTTTCCGATGACGATACCTCTTCCCGGGTATGCGTTTGCCTGTAACTCTTCCTGCAGGGATAACTGTTTCATGGTTGATTCCTCCTATGAATGAATGTTTGATGGTTTTCTCTGTTTCCACGTTTTGCAGTCCGTCCGGGTAGTCATGATCTGAAAAAAGCCGCCTGAGTACCACAAAAACATGGTGCCCAGGCGGCCGGCAATCGAAATTCTGCGTGCTCCCCTGTGGTTTCCCACCTTTTCCGCCAGTCACACGCTCTGTATACAGGATAACGGATTCAGATGGAAAATGCAAGTATTTTTTTCAGTCTTTTATTCGTTCCGGATGGCCGCCAGCGGGCTCAGCTTCATGGCCCTGAGCGCCGGGAAGAAACCGGCCGCCATGCCGATGAACACGGCAAAGGCCAGTGACGCTGCTGCCAGCCATAACGGGATCCGGGAAATGTTTCCGCTCATTCCGGTCATGCTCTGACCGATGTTCAGCAGGTGGTTGATGGCAAAGGACACCGCCTCACTGAAAGCAAGGCCCACGACACCTCCCATAAAGCCGATAAAGCCGGATTCCAGTAAAAACATGTTGCGGATCACCTTCATGTCACAGCCCAGCACCTTGATGATACCGATTTCTTTGGTGCGCTCATAGATCGACATCATCATGGTGTTAGCAATTCCGATGGCCGCTACAAACAGGGATACGGCACCGATACCGCCAAGCACGGCCTGAATCATGCTGGACTGCTGTTCCGACTGTTTCATCCAGTCGGCATTGCTGGAGGCCTGAAAGCCCATGTCGGTGAGCTTTTTCTGAACCTCCTCCACATGCTCCACATCATCTACACTGACGATGCAGGAATTATAAATAAAGTAGTGATAAGGCTTTCCCTTCTTGTTGGTAGGCTGCCCCGGGATGGCCTTTTTTTTGAAAACACGGCGCAGCTGGGTCTCCAAAAGATCCAGTCTTGTATACACGTTGTAGGCATAGCCGTTATAATCATCGACACCGCCCTCTACCACGCCATCGGTCTTCAGCAGGTACTTCTTCGGCGGCTTCGGGGCATCCTCCCCGCCGCCCTGGGACTGGTAGTAGGTGTCTGTATCAAAGATCACAAACATCGGCTTTCCCATGAAGTCTATGTCCGGAAGCTGCCCGGTTTCCCAGTATGTGTTATTTCCTTTGGAATCCTGGAACCACTGGATGATGGCATTGCCGTAGATCAGCTTCATTTCCTTGTCCGATGGTTCGGAAAGCGCCCCCTGTCCCAGCGGGATTTTCTTCAGATACTCATAGGGTGCTCCGTTTAAGGTCAGGTTTGTAGAATATTTTCCCTGCTGCAGCAGCACATTCACCTGCAGCATCGGATACACATCCGTGACATAAGGAAGACGCTTCATCTGCTTTATCACATCATCGGTCAGATACAGCGGATCTTTGGAGTTGTCTCCGTTGTAAGGATTCTCCACGTTAATCTCTGTCAGGCTTCCAAAGGAAGAGATCAGCTCCCGGTTCAGTTCACTTAAGCCAATGCCGAGAGAAACCATGACCACGATGGATGCCGTACCGATCACAACACCAAGGACCGTCAGCGCGGTCCTCAGCTTTCTTCTGCTTAAATTTTTCAGGCTCATGATCAGCAGATCCACAAATTTCATCATAAAACAGCGCAGAATACCCCGACCTCTTAGGTCGTGGGAGGAATGCGCCCGTCGTTAGACGGCTCTCCTTTCTGTTAAATAATACGTTCTCGTTGCAATGAACTTTAATTTTTTACAACTCAAACTACCTTTGTTTACTTTCTCTCCAGATAATGTCCGTATATCAAAAAATCCGCTTTGCCGTCGTCCGAAAACGAAATATCCTTTTCCCTGATATGAGACTTTATCGAATAACCGATAACCTTTTACCAGATATGTGGCTTGATTCTGTTTCCGTATTCCACCTTTCAGAATTGTCAATTTGTGAATCTGGCGGTTATGACAACGAACTTTTTTCTGATAGTAATACTCACCGCTTGGAAATGCATCCGGATTTCCGCTGATACACCTTGCGTCAACATAGTGCTCTTTTGGTAAGTTATGCTCAATTCGCGTATGTTTCGTGATATATCCGTATGTGTTATGCACTGGGGTACCAACAGGTTCGTACTGTTGCTTTAGTGCTTCGTAGAAAGCCCATCGCATAATTCCCATAAATGCAGCATCCTTAAATCGCATACCGCGTTTGACGGTCTTCGGTAGCTGTACGGCACCTTTATGATAACCAGTATGACAGATCTCACAAAGCGTGATCAGATTGTTCGGTGCATTACCACCAGTCTTACGACTTTCAATATGATGTACGTTCAGGATCTTATCCTTGGACTTACCCTTACAGCACTGACATGTATGGTTATCACGGAATAACACATATTCCCTGATATTCCAGAATCCAAGCTGGTCACCTTGCTGATATTCCGCTCCCTGGATATCCGGGTTCTTGATCTTCTGGATATCAAAGGAAGCTGTCTCAACCATTATCCGGCTTATCGGAAGCATCTTACAAATATTTTCTACAACGGTAAGATGTGTCCCGATCTTTTGTCGGATTGAAGGTGCCAACCAGCCATTTCCACGTCTCCGGTTATTAAATTTTGCCTGACGATACCTGGTTTTCCTGTTACGTCTCCCACGGCGAAGTTCCCGTCTGGACGATAATAAATCTACGATATCGTTTCTCAGTTCTACATCTACCTCATATAACACTTTGATTTTTGTGGTTGTCGATACTCCGATATGTTTGCTTCCGGCATCAATTCCAAGAGAAATTTCCTGTGTTTGATGTCCGGAATCATAATTCAGTTGTATTGTAAACGGACACCTTTTGATTACTTTGGCCTGGCCTGACTGTAACATCAGTCGGACCTTACGATGCCTGTCGGTAGGCATCAGTGGTTGTCCGTTTTTATCTAATACGTATACCATAACAGGCACTCCTTTCTTAAATTGGTGTGTCAATGCTTTAAGCCGGCCACACCTGCCGTAATGATACCTTCGCCAATGTTAATGAGAGGTTTTGCTGCATGCGGCACTGTCTCGTCCCATCAAGACTGTTTAACCACATACCGTAGAGCTGCAAGCTAGGTATAACACCTGCAGGTACCTATTTACGTAATCTAATGATTACACATTCTCTCCTAACGTAGTGCTCGAAACACTTAAGCTAGTCAATCAGGCTTTTACAAGCCCCCACTTCAAGCCGTTAGGCTAAGTGGTGGGTAATTGACGCATCTGTCCTTTCTTTAGCGGTCACGCTTTCCGTCTGCTCCGACATGTCCGCCGCCCGGAATATTTACATCCGTTGCCATAGTGCCGCTCTTTAAGAAGTAATACTCTGCGTCATCAATGGTCTTCCAGCCGTTTTTAACTGCCTTGCCATTCTCGGCAAAGTAATACCACTTGCCTTCCTCATTCTGATACCAGGAATTGGTCACCATTCTGCCATCCTTGCCCAGATAGTACATATCCTTGTTCTCATTATAAACCTGGTCTTTCAGGATCAGACCCTTTGCATCCACACGATACCATGCATCTCCGTCTGCTACCCAGCAGCTGGCAGCCATAGTGCCATTTCCCTGTACCCAGTAGGACGCAGCGATGGTCTTGCCCTCTTCGGTCGCAAAATCCTTATTGCCTACCTGATAGGTAAGTTCGCCGGATTCATCGTTGCTGACCAGAGTGTTGATCCAGGTATTTCTTGCCACGGTTCCGTCCTCCTGGTAATAATACCACTCACTGCCAACCTTGCCCCAGCCTGCCGCAAAAGCCGCAGTGGTAGATAACGTAGCCATCGCCAGGCTCAGCGCCATAACCTTAAACATATTTTTCTTCATAACGATCATTCTCCTTTTTCCGTCAGAACACTCTTACTGCTATAGCTTATGATACCTTTTTCCAATGGCATTTGTCAACGAATTTGCCGGGCGATTATCTGACGATTTTCTTTCAATTCCTGGTATTCTGTGTTATAATCTTTCATATTACGAAGACGGGGGAATATTATGGGAATTCAGCTTGATCGAGTCATCAACGAAAACTATGAAAAACTGAATACAGTGGACCAACATATTCTGCAGTTTGTTCAGGCCAATCTGGAATCATGCAAAAAAATGAATATTGCGGATCTGGCCAAACATTGCAGTGTTTCCACCGCAACCATCCTTCGCACAGCGCAAAAGCTGAACTTCAGCGGCTACAGCGAATTCAAATATTTTCTGCGTTCTGATTCCGCAGAGAATGCAGAAGTTCTGAACCTGATTGAGATTCTGAATCAGGATATCTCGCAGACAACGAAACTCTTCCTCCAGAACAGTCAGGTTCTGGATATCTGCCGGCTGATCGAACAGTCCAGCCGGATTTATGCCTATGGAACAGGACAGGGCCAGCGCCTGATGCTCCAGGAACTGGCCCGTTGTTTCTTGAATGTAAATAAAAATATCGTGATTATTCCGACTCACACCGAGTTGAAAATCGTTAAAAAGTACATGCGGCCGGATGACCTTTTATTTGTTGCATCCTGGTCCGGCAATATCGAAAAATACCGCGAGACCCTGCTGAATCTCAGTCTCATGAAGATTCCGCTGGTTTCTGTCACAACCATGTCCAACAATGAGCTGGCTGAGATTTCTGCCTACAATCTCTATTACCAAAGTACAGCTGTCAATAAGGAGATGAACATCAACCGTTCTTCCTATCTGACCCTGCACCTGGTTCTTCACCTGCTGTACGATCAGTATATCAATTATCTGAATCAGCCGGAAGATTCTTCACATGCATAGCCTTGCCCTTTTCTAACAGGAACGGGCGCAGATACGCGACTGTGGAACACATCGGCAGTACGTCCGGATGCAGCTGGATTCCCAGTACCTGTTCCAGATAGTTTCTGCGTTTCTCAATCCGTGCCCAGAGTTCCGGCTCTTCTTTCTGGATTTCCATGCGCAGGGATTCATCTGCCAGCGCGATTGTACTTTCCGCGCTGGTTCCCGCATAGCCGGGAACCGATGGAATGATATCCGTCTGCAGCATCATTCCGCTTTCCAGGATTTCCTCACTCGCCTCATAAACCGGAGAGGACATCCATTCTTCATCTGCCGTCAGATGTCCCGGACAAAGTGACCAACGGTATTTCTCTTTCGGCAGCACCTGCTCAATCAGGTCATACAGTTCCCCGCCGCTCATTCCGCAGCGTATTTCCTCCAGCCAGACCACCATCGCATGATAATATGGCTTTACTACCTGTTCCAGATAATCCCTCGACTCTTCCGGCAGTTCCTGTGCACTGCGAACCGCATAACCGCAGCGGGAGGAAAGTCCTCCGCGATATCCGACTGTCAGGCTGATGGGATCCCCCGGCTTCACTTCTTTGTCCATAGGATAAAGGTTTGCTTTCTCAAATCGTTTTCCTGCCGCGGCAATGGTCACTACACTGTTTTTCTGACCCAGCGCCTGCAGGTCTGCCCCGAGTTCTGTTTCCTTTACTCCAATGTCCAGATGATCCATTGCTTTTAATATGCAGTCTGAAGCCAGCGCCGCGCCAAACTCATAATGGGCCAGTTCATTGGCTGTATTGATGCATCGCACACCCTTATTTCCAATAAAAACATCTGCTGCATTCCCCACGGTTCCATCCGTTCCCGCGATTTCCCGAACTGCCTCCACAATATAGAACGGCACATCAAACAACTGCCGGTTATCCAGAATCCGGCTGGTAAAATGCTTCCATCCGGCAATTCCGATCCGGCTTCCGCTTTTCAGTCCGGCCTTCTGAAAACAGTCCGTGAGACTGCATTCGCCGATCATCGGCTGATTGGGCAGGGAAAAAAACGGAACATGAACAGCCTGGGCTTTGATCCTGGCGCAGGATACTTTATTCAGGTTTTCATTGCCCATCAGCATGGTATGATGCCCGTTTCTGTTCAAAACCAGCAGCGCCTCCTCAAATCTTGGAAGGAATCCCGTAAGATAGGCAAAATTCTGCCCATGTTCCAGATCCCCGTAAACCACCAGGGAATCCAGGTTTTCTTCTTCCATGCGTGCCATCACTGCCGCGCAGCGCTTCTCCATGACCTCATCGCTGATCAGAACCGGGACTCCGGTACAATCCGGTTCAGGAGGTGTCACGGTTCCATAGCAAATCTGTCCAGCTTCTCTCATTTTTCTTCCTCTTTGCCCAGTTCCATGATCAGATTCAGCAGAACATCAGCGCCTTTCTTCACATCTTCGTATTCACTCCATTCCTCCGGACAGTGTGAAACGCCGCCATTCCGGCTTGGAACGTAGATCATATTCGTATCCGCGAAGTCTGTCATGATCATGGAATCATGTCCGGTTCCATTGTTGATGATGCAGTGGCTGTAACCCAGCTCATCACAGATGGTTTCCATTTTCTTTACATTTTCCCAGCACATAACACTCGGCCCCGTCGGATTCGGATAATTGATCCGCCGAATTTCTTCCAGATCACAGGTAATGCCATACTGCTTTGCAACCTGGTCCAGAAGCTCCTGAATCATATGTTTGAAATCCGTCTTCTCAATGCATTCTTTGGAGAATGTGCGAATCTCAATCTTTCCTTCCACCAACTCCGGTACAAACTGATTGGAGTTCGGCGTGATATCCAGCTTGCCCACCATACCGGTCACATCCGGTCCAAGAGCCCTGATCTGCTCATCAAACATGGTGATAAAACGGGCTGCTGCAACCAGTGCATCCTTCCGGTTGTCCATCGGAGCGGTAGAATCCGCAGTCTGCCCGTGGAAACGGATCGTATAGCGTCCGATTCCGGCCAAGTATTTGATCAGGCCGATCTCCATATTTTCGCGGTCCAGAACCGGTCCCTGTTCCACATGCATTTCCACAAAATTTTTGATGGATTCAGGCGCACGCTTTGCAGATTCCAGATCCGGAACCAGTCCGTACTCCTTCATGGCCTCCAGCTTTGTCTGTCCAAAGCGGTTCTTCACCGTCTCCAGCTCTCCCATCGTCATGGTGCCCACCATCGCGCGTGAATTGGAAACTTCGGTGCAGGGGCCAAAGGTGGCCCCCTCCTCTGCATTCATCAGGATCAGCTCCAGCGGATAATCATTTTCATATCCGCATTCATGGAGCACCCTCATCGTTTCCAGTGCTGCAACACTGCCTGCCGCACCGTCAAAAGCGCCTCCGTTTACCACGGAATCATAGTGGGATCCAAACATGACAACCGGCGCGTCTTTTAGCTTTCCCTCTTTTCTTCCGAACAGCGTTCCAAATCCGTCCTCATAAATCTGAAGCCCCAGTTTTTTCATTTCTTCCTTGAGATATTCCTTGGCCATCTTATCTTCTTTGGAATAAGAAGACCGTGTCACACCATGTCCCGGTGCGGAAGTATAGGTTGCCAGTACCTCCAGGTCATGCTGTATTCTCGCCTTATTTGTTTTCATATTTTCTCTTCTCCCTGTATGGCTTTTAGTTGATTTTTACATCAATTCCCTGATGTTCCTTAAGATTCTGATGTGCTGCATTTACATTCACAGCTTTATTCGGGAAGATCAGGATTACCACTGGATCAAATCCTTTTGACTGGATCAGTTCCCGGTCAAATGTAATCAGCTTTTCTCCCTGTTTTACTTTCTGTCCCTGTTTTACAAAGGCCTTAAAGCCTTCCCCTTTCAGCTTCACGGTGTCAATGCCAATATGGATCAGCACTTCATCTCCGTTTTCTGTTACGATGCCGACTGCATGATTTGTTTCAAAGCAGGCTGCAACTGTTCCGCTCCACGGTGCGTATACGGTATCACTTTCCGGAATGATGGCAAATCCATCCCCTACCATCTTCTGGGAAAATGCGGTGTCTTTCACTTCCGTGATCGGAATCAGGGTTCCTGCTACCGGAGCCTCAAAGCCTGCGTGCTTTTCTGCCGCACTGCCCCCTGCTTTTTTCACAGCACGCTTCAGTTCTGCTGCTGCCTTCTCAACCTTTGCGCCGTATACAACCTGGACATTCTCCTCATTGATGCGGATCAGTCCAAGTGAACCGGTTGCCTTTAATGCCTTTTCATTGACTTTCGCGGAATCCTTCAGAATCAGTCTGAGACGGGAAATACAGTTATCGATCTCAACAATATTTTCTTTTCCGCCAAGTGCTTCCATGATTGCAGCGCCAAGTTCGGTAATCTCTTCATTATAGTCCACTGCATCCGACTCGTCCTCGCGGCCCGGAGTCTTGATATTAAACTTCACAATCGCCCACTTAAATACATTGTAGTAGATCACCGCGTAAACCAGTCCTACTGCCACATTCAGGATCCATTTGGTCTGCGGTCCGCGAAGCACACCAAACAGCATGAGGTCAACCAGGCCGCCGCCTGCGTTACCGATGCAGACACCCAGGAAGGTGTTGATCAGGAAAGACGTACCTGCCATAAATGCATGGAAGACCCATAAAAGCGGCGAAATAAAGATAAAGGAAAACTCAATCGGCTCGGTGATGCCGGTAAAGAAACTGGTCAGGCCAGCTGCCAGTAAAATACCTTTTGCTTTTTCACGATTCTGCGGATATGCAGTTTTATACATTGCGTAGCATGCTGCCGGAAGACCAAATACCATGAACGGATGAGTTCCCTGTGTCAGGAAACGGGTTGCCTGACGCATAACATCCATATCCGGATTCTGCTGCATCAGCAGAGTATTGAAGATATTCAGTGCGCCGGATACCTGCTGGCCGTCGATCTCTGCGGTTCCTCCGATCGGAGTGAAACGGATCAGCTGGTTCAAAATGTGATGCAGTCCGGTCGGGATCAGCAGACGCTCCAGGAATCCGTAAATAAATGTGCCAAATGCTCCCGCAGATGCAAGAAGATGACCGAAACCATTGATGATTACGTTAAATACCGGCCATACAAAGAACATAAGCAGGCCTAAGAACGGAATCGTCACAACCATCATGATCGGAACGAAACGCTTGCCGCTGAAGAAGCTGAATGCTACCGGAAGCTGTGTCTCATGGAAACGGTTGTGGATCATTGCGGTCCAGAGACCAACAATGATACCGCCAAAGATGCTCATACGGTAGGTAAAGATACCCATAACCGTGTCATAGGCCGCGTTCTGCTGTGTTGCCTCCAGCAAGGAATACCCCTGTCCCATCAGATAGTCAATGCTGACTGTATCTGCTGTAATTCCTTTCAGGCTTAAGAAGAAGCGGATTGTGGTATGAAACAGTGCAAAGCCAATGATGGATGCAAATGTTGCCACTTCACGGTCTTCCCTTGACATACCCTGTGCCACAGACATACAGAACAGAATCGGAAGAAGACCAAACAAGGCGCCTGCCAGCGCATTTACAAGACTGACAAAATTGTTTACAAACGCTACATCCTGAAGTACATTACCAAATACATTCGGATTCTGCAGTGTTGATGCAAGTCCTAATAATAAACCGGCTGCTACAATAATGGATAATGGCCCCATCAAAGATTTTCCCAGCTTTTGTATAAATGTTTTCATTTTACCCTCCATTTCATTATATTTGCGCGCAAAATCATTTTAATGATAAATAGAGCATAACAAACCGTCAGCCGGAAGTAAATATGCAGACAGCATTCTGACTCATCCTGCCGTCTTCTGACATTTTTTACATTTTATGAAACTTTTTACAGGGGAATAACAATTTGAAAGTAATACCAATATAGGTCCGAAGCCGGTTATTCCGGCATACCGCTGCGCAAAATATGGATATTGTGTTCGGACGATGCAGCTGAC
>ERZ773248.2251-NODE-2251-length-12075-cov-2.557820_pt1 | contig 12075 bp, 8 predicted proteins | sample MGYA00580518_ERZ773248 | MGnify/ENA primary metagenome ERZ773248 (study PRJEB29015, sample SAMEA2737762) | human gut metagenome | biome: human gut; feature: human-associated habitat; material: faeces | place: China | collected 2012 ...
TCAGCCCTGGAAAGGCTTCCAGCGTAATCACCAATTATCTGGAAGTGCGTAAACCGGAATTTACCGAGGATGGTTATGTTAAAGTAACAGAAACAAGCAGACCTTGGGGAGGCGTTATCAGAACTGAAAACTGGGGAACTTTTGTACCGAGTAAAGGCGGAAAAGTGACTTATGAAGTGCCGGTTGAAAGTTACTCTGTACTGTCAGAAGATACACTGGATGCTATCTCAAGAGGAGAAGCAAAATTCACACGCTCATCTGAAGGCAATTTCGTAACATGGTATGGATTTAATAACTGTATCGTACTTGGTGATCTGCAGAAATCCGCAGCGAATATCCTGAATGTTATGCTCTATACACAGGATATGCAGCAGCTCTGTGAAGACCTTGATATCGACTATGCAAATACAAAATATGCAAAAGCATACTCAGAAGCACAGAATGCACCGATGACAGATGGCTGGACACAGATGACCAAAGATCCGGTACAGAAAACAGAAACAAGCGAAACTGTAAAAGCAAGCCTGGATCGCCTTATCCAGCTGGTAGAATCTCTGGATTCTGAAGAATACACCGAAGAAAGCTGGAAATCCGTAGAAGAAGCACTGGCAGCAGCAAAAGAAGTACAGGCGAACGAAAATGCATCTCAGAAAGAAATGAGCGATGCAGTCAACAGCCTGATGAATGCCTTTGGAAATCTGGAATATGCAGTACAGAAACTTCATCTTGAAGTCGCAGTAGAAGCAGCAGAAGAAATCCTTGCAAATGCAAAAGATTACAACGGCAATGCAAAAGCACTGAAAGCAGCAGCAGAAGCAGGCAAACAGGTTCTGGAAAACAAAGATGCAACACAGGAAGAAGTAAATGAAGCAGCAAATGCGATCCTGAGTGAGCTGGCTGCATTAGAAGAAAAAACAGATGTTTCCTCACTGAAAAATCTGATAGAAGCAGCAAAGAAACTGCTGGACGGCAATTATACAGAGTCTTCTCTGGAAGCACTGAAAGAAGCAATCACAAATGCAGAAGATGTACTTGCAAACCCGGACAAGACAGACGCTGAGATGAGCAATGCTTATACACAGATCATCGATGCAGTTATGAACCTTCAGATGAAAGGCAACAAAGCAGCACTGCAGGCAATGATTAAAAAAGCACAGGAGATCCTGGCAGACAAAGCAGCTTATGTAGCAGCTACCATCGACGGACTGGAAGAAATCCTGGCAAAAGCAGAAACCGTAAACAACAACGACAACGCTGTTCAGGAAGAAGTAAACGCAGCAGTCAAAGAACTGACCCTGAAAGTTGCACAGGCACGCCTGATCGGTGATGTAGACGGCGACGGCAATGTAACAACAAGCGACAGTGCATTCCTCCTTCAGTACGCAGCAGAAACAATAGAACTGAGTGCAGAAGCACAGGCAAGTGCAGATGTAAACGGCGACGGTGTGGCCGATACAAATGACGCAGCAGAGATCCTGCAGTACGCCGCAGAACAGATCGCATCCTTCTAATATAAAAGCATAGTGTCTCTATAAAAATTACCTCTAAACCTAATCTAAAAAACAGCATGGCTGCAGCTTCAGGAAAACAACATCCCGGAGCTGTAGCTATTTTTATAACAAAATTCTTTTATACTGAGACACCTGAATATTTTAACAATACATTTTGCCAGAAAAGCAACCTTTCTGGAGCCATGGCTGCTTTGGTTTTAACAATGTGTTTCACCAGCGACACCGCCGTGCCCACGAAACGTTTTCTGCTTTCAGGTATTGGGTGGCTTTGTATCCCCTGGCAATGTGCAAAATGAACAATTCTCAAGCAGACACTTTTACGTGTCCTGCGGGGAATTTGTTCATTTGCACATTAAGAAAGAATACAAACATTTCCCCCACTCTGAAACCAGAAAACCAGGGCACACTTTCTTCACAAAATCACCCCAGACTCATCACATATTTACAACATTTCAAACACAAATCGCAGATATACTGTTAGACATAAAGAACAAGAACAACAAACATCAGGCTTCCGAAAAGGAAAACTGGATGAGCAAATACAGGAGGTAGTCATTATGTCAGATATGTATAACTTCGATAACAACAATTACAACAACGAGAATCACGATGGATTCAATCACTATGAATTTGATGAAAACAACAGCAACACACCGAACCACAAAAAACCAAATGCAAAGATGGCAAAATTTGCAAAGAAAGTTGGAGCCATTGCATTAAGTGCCGTTCTCTTCGGAGGCGTTGCAGCAGGATCTTATCAGGGAGTAAATGCTCTGTTCGGAACTTCCACACAGACAGAGGCACAGGCAACGACATCAACAAAGAGCAGTCTTCTGAAAACAACGTCAAGCACAACTTCAAAGGGTACGATGGATGTGACCGACATTGTAAAATCCGCAATGCCTTCTATCGTTTCTATCACAAGCAAATCAGTTCAGGAAGTGGAAAATTATTTCGGAATGTTCGGCGGACGTAATTCCATTCAGCAGCAGGAAGTTGAAAGTGCCGGTTCCGGTATCATCATCGGAAAGAATGACAGCGAACTGCTGATCGCCACCAACAATCATGTCATTGATGGGGCAGAGACGGTTTCGGTATCCTTTGTAGATAATGAAACTTATGAGGCAACGATCAAAGGAACCGATTCTGATAAAGACCTTGCAGTTGTAGCCGTTCCGCTTTCCAGCATTTCAAGCGATACGATGTCGAAGATTTCTGTGGCAACGATCGGTGATTCTTCCAAACTGGAAGTTGGCGAACAGGTTGTAGCCATCGGTAATGCACTTGGATATGGTCAGTCTGTGACAACCGGTATTGTAAGTGCTACAAACCGTACACTGGATTCGGAAGACAGCAGTGAAGCAAGCTATGACGGTATCAGCCTGATCCAGACCGATGCAGCCATCAACCCTGGCAACAGCGGCGGTGCTCTGCTGAACATGAACGGCGAAGTTATCGGTATCAACTCCGCCAAACTGGCTTCCACAGAAGTAGAAGGTATGGGTTATGCAATTTCTATGAACGATGCATATGATACGATTGAAGAGCTGATGAATGAGACGACAAGAACAAAAGTCTCCGATGATGAGAAAGCAAGCCTTGGCATCTCCGGTACCGGTGTAAGTGATGAGGCAGCAGAAGCTTATGGCATTCCGTCCGGTGTCTTTGTGTCACAGGTAACCGAAGGCGGGGCAGCAGAGCAGGCAGGTATCACAGCAAACTCGATTATTACTGCATTTGACGGCAAATCCGTCAGCGATATCAGCGAACTGAAAAGTCGTCTGGAATACTATAAAGCAGGCGAAGAAGTAGAAGTAACCTTACAGGTACCGGATGGCAATGGTTATACGGAAAAAAACGTTACCGTCACCCTCGGAAAAGCGGACAGCAGCACAAGCGGAAGCAGCCTGCAATCCGGCAGTGACGAAAGTCAGGATCAGAACCAGGGACAGGATCCGTATAATTACGGCGGTTCCGATGACAATTCCGGAAACTATTTCCGTTTCTCAAACAGCCAGAAAAGCTTTTGAACAGAAAAAATATCTTAAAAATTTTCATACAGCCAAACTACAGATACAAAGTTTGCCCCTGACATTTTATAACGACCCTTTACAGTACGGCTTTTCAAATGCTATACTGTAGAGGGTTTTTTGACGAAAAGAAACATAGATGAGGAGTATACTTATGAAGAAAAGATTTGCGATCATTCTGACAGCGGCAGCTCTTTCCATGACCGGATGCAGTCTGCTTGGGCAGGATACTTACTATATAGATCAGGGAATGGAACAGATAAACAGCGGCAATTATGAAGAGGCACTGACCAGCTTTTCTTCCGCAGAGCAGGAAGGAAAGCATCTCGTGGAGAGTTACCGCGGCAGCGGCATGGCGTATATGGCACTTGGAGAATACGACAAGGCGGTAGAGGCGTTTGACCGTGCAGTGGATCTGACAAAAGAGAAGCAGAAAGATGTGAGGAAAGATATTCTGATGTACAAGGCAACGGCACTGTATCAGTCCGGCGATTACGAGGGGGCAGCCAAAGTCTGCGATACGATCCAGACTTTCGGGGACAGTGTAGATGCTTATTATCTTCAGGGACTGTGCTATATGGAGCTGGATGAGAAGGATAAAGCAGGTGTGGACTTTACGACTGCGGTCAAATTATCTCCGCAGGACTACGATCTGCTTCTGAATATTTATGAATGTTATGATGACAAGAATCTTTCCGCAGAGGGGGATGCTTATCTTCAGCAGGCTCTGGCGATCAACAGCGACGATTCTGAAGATATCTACCAGAAAGCGAGAATTTATTATTTTCTCGGTGATTATGACGATGCAAAGACAGAGCTGAATAAAATGGCAGACAGCATGGATGAGCGTTCGACCATGCTTCTGTGCAGAACTTATATGAAGCAGGATGACACCGCACACGCAAGGCAGCTTTATCAGCAGTACATGGACAAATACGGTGAGACACCGGAGGCATACAATGGCATGGTACTGTGTGATATTGCGGATGAAAATTATGACAGTGCCCTGGAAAACATCACAAAAGGCCTGGCACTTTCAAACGACAAAGGAAAACAGGATCTGTATTTTAACGAGATTGTTGTCTATGAAAAGAAGCTGGATTTTGCGACCGCAAAAGAAAAAGCAGCAGAATATGTGAAAAATTATCCTGCGGACGAGGCGGGGATCCGGGAAAATAATTTCCTGAAGACCAGATAATTATGCAGAAGGAGGATCATTTATGCAGCCATATGACATGAAAGAACTGGAAGAGAGGGTGATCCTGGTCGGCGTTCAGGAGAGTTTTTCGGAAGATGTGGAAGAATCTCTGGATGAACTTGCAGAGCTTTGTGAGACAGCCGGGGCACTGGTGGTCGGAAGGGTGATCCAGAATCGTGAAAAGATCCACCCGGGCACCTATGTCGGAAAAGGAAAGATCGAGGAGATCGCCCTTCTGATGGAGGAACTGGGAGCGACCGGCATTGTCTGCGATGACGAGCTTTCTCCGGCACAGCTTAATAATCTGGAGAAAGAGCTGGACTGCAAAGTCATGGACCGTACGCTGATCATTCTGGATATTTTTGCGGCGAGAGCCAACACAAGCGAGGGAAATATTCAGGTTGAGCTTGCACAGCTCCGTTACAGAGCATCCAGACTGGTAGGACTAGGTGCGTCTTTGTCCAGACTTGGAGGAGGAATCGGAACCCGAGGTCCTGGAGAGAAGAAGCTGGAGAGCGACCGACGTCTGATCCGAAAGAGAATCACAGCGCTGAAGGAAGAGCTTTCCCAGGTAGAGAAGCACAGAGAACTGCTCCGTACCGGACGTACCCGGGGAAAGATGAAGACTGCGGCAATCGTGGGCTATACCAATGCGGGAAAATCCACTTTACTGAACACTTTGACAGGCGCAGGTGTTCTTTCCGAGGACAAGCTTTTTGCCACTCTGGATCCGACTACGCGGGCTCTGACGCTGGATGACGGACAGCAGATCCTGCTTACCGATACGGTTGGATTTATCCGTAAGCTGCCGCACAATCTGGTTGAGGCGTTTAAGAGTACGCTGGAGGAAGCCAGGTACGCGGATTACATCATTCATGTGGGGGATTGTTCCAATCCCCAGGCGGTGCAGCAGATGGAAGTGGTTTACGACACTTTGCAGGAGCTGGAAGTTCAGGGGAAAAAGACCATTACATTGTTTAATAAGGTGGATATGGGAGCGGCTATCCGTATGCGCGACAGCAATGCAGACCACACTTTGAAGGTATCTGCGAAAACAGGGGAAGGCCTTGAGGATTTAAAGGCACTTCTGGGGAAAATTCTTTCTGAAGAGCAGATTTATGTGGAAAAAATTTTTTCCTATCAGGAGGCTGGCAAGATCCAGCTGATCCGGGAATATGGGCAGCTGCTTTCGGAGGAGTACACAGATACTGGAATTCTGGTGAAAGCCAGAGTGCCGCAGGAAATTCATGGGAAGCTTATGTGACGTAGCCAGACCTGTGGAATTGGCAAAAAGTATGGGTTTATAAAGTTATCACATTTGAGGATAATAAGTAAATATAATGATATGAGTGTCAAAAGGTCTTTTGACACTCATTTGATACCCGGATTGCTACGCAGCTACGCTGCTCCCGCAATCCTCCAAATATTCGAAATCCGCTGATTTACTGCGTAAATCGCTACTTTCTCATATTTGGCGTGTCCCAAGTTCAAAAGCCTTATCGTGCAAGCACGAACAGCTTTTTGACCTTTTGACACTGGTATCATATAATGTTATCGCTTAAAAGTAATTTCTGTGAGGCGCATTGCTATACAGAAAGTGAAGAACGATAGGTAAGAAGACTAAAATTTGTAAAAAACAGGAGAGAATATCATGGGAAAATACACAGATTACATTATGAAAACAGCACAGGATCTGCTTTCAGTGCCAAGTCCAAGTGGTTTTACCCACATGGCAGCAGATTTTGTAAAAAAAGAATTTGAAAAGCTGGGCTATGAGCCGCAGATCACCCAGAAGGGGGCTGTGCTTGTAAAGCTTGGCGGAAAAGATGACAAGAATGCAGTGGTTCTGGCTGCACATATGGATACACTTGGCGGAATGGTCTGCCAGATCATGGACAACGGACATCTGAAACTGACTAATATCGGCGGCATGAACCCAAACAATGCGGAGGCTGAGAACTGCAAGGTTTATACAAAATCCGGCAAAGTATACGATGCAACTTTCCAGCTGGAGAATGCGTCTGTTCATGTAAACGGCGAGTATAGCGATACCAAACGTACTTATGAGACGATGGAGGCCATTCTTGATGAGCCGGTGAAGAATAAAGAGGATGTGAAAAAACTTGGAATCATGACAGGCGATTTTGTCTGCTTTGATCCAAGGACAGTTGTGACTGAGAGCGGATACATCAAGAGCCGTTTCCTTGATGATAAATTCAGCACTGCTATTCTTCTCGGCTATGCTAAATATCTGAAAGAGAAAGAAATTCAGACAGAGCGTACCATTTATGTACTGATCACTTCTTATGAGGAAGTGGGACATGGTGGATGTGCCGCTATCCCAGATGGAGTGACAGAGATGATCTCCGTAGATATGGGATGTGTTGGAAAAGGCCTGGAATGTGATGAAACCATGGTTTCAATCTGCGCTAAGGACAGTATGGGACCATATGATTACCAGGTGGTTTCCGGCCTGATCAAGGCTGCACAGGAGAATGACATTGCATTTGCAGTGGATGTATATCCGCACTATGGTTCTGACGTGGATGCAGCGCTGAAGGCGGGCTATGATATGAAACATGGTCTGATCGGACCGGGAGTTTACGCTTCTCATGGATACGAGCGGTCACACAGGGATGGAGCGAAGAATACACTGAAATTACTGAAGGCATATTTAGGATAAAAGTCCTGCGCGGTAGCGCTAAAGGCGCGGAACAATCGACTTTCATTTGGGGTGATGTCTGCGCAGGCAGACATGTCCGTTTAGAAGAAAAAATTTGATTAAAAATGTATAAAATCTTAATAATAGAAGATGACGAAATTATTGTACAGATAGTAAAGCGACATTTGGAATCCTGGGGATATGAGGTCTTTCAGGTCGAAGATTTCACTCATGTGATTCAGGAGTTTGTGCAAAAAGATCCACAGCTGGTACTGCTGGATTTGAAACTGCCGTTTTTTAACGGTTTTCATTGGTGTGAGGAAATCCGCAAAATTTCACAGGTACCAGTGATGTTTCTGTCTTCAGCGGCTGACAATATGAATATGGTAATGGCCATGAGCCGGGGCGCAGATGATTTTATCGCGAAACCTTTTGATCTGGATGTGTTAACTGCGAAGGTGCAGGCTGTGCTTCGCAGAACCTATGCCTTTGGTCAGAACAACAGTCTTCTGGAAAGGGGCGGCGTAGTGCTGAATCCTGGAAATGGGACGATTTCAGTGAATGGAAAGCTTGCAGACTTGACGAAAAACGAATTGAAGATATTGCAGATACTATTTGAACATCAGGGGCATGTTGTATCCAGAGAGTCGATTATGACAAAACTGTGGGAGAGCGACAGCTTTGTGGATGACAATACTTTGACAGTACACATCACAAGAATCCGTCGGAAGCTGGAAGGTCTGGGTGTAGAGAACTTCATTATCACCAAAAAAGGCCTGGGGTACATGGTATGATTAAATATCTGAAAACCAGATGGAAAACAGGTGTTTTGGCTTTACTTATGGTAGCGGTAACGGCTGGAATCCTTTTTCTGTATGATATTCCGCTGGAGCCTGTAGGTTATGTGGCGGTTTTTGAAATGCTGCTGACAGGCCTGGGGCTTATGTGGGATTACCATAAATACCGGAAAAAGCAGGAAAGTCTGCTTTACATAAGAGACTGCGGCAATTTTTCAGAAGAATATCTGGAGGCTCCGGAGAATGAAAATGAGGCTATTTACCGGGAAATCTGCCGTAGTCTGGATGAGAAGAGAATAGAGGCTGAAAATCAGAGAAGTGCTTTTGGTACAGAATTGACAGACTTTTATACGCTGTGGGTTCACCAGATCAAAACACCTATTGCTGCAGCAAGACTGCTTCTTCAGGAAGAGAAGCCCAGACCTCAGGAGATTCAGAATGAGCTTTTTAAGGTGGAGCAGTACGTGGAGATGGTGCTGGGGTATCTTCGAACGGAGGATATGGCTTCAGACATCCGATTTGAGGAAATGGATATGGATTCTCTGATTCGTGAGCAGATTCACAAATTTGCCAGAATATTTATTGGGAAAAAGCTTTCTCTGGAGTATCAAGAGGTATCGGAAACGGTGCTTACAGATGAAAAATGGCTTGGCTTTGTGTTGGGACAAATTTTATCAAATGCACTGAAATACACAAAAAAAGGAAAAATATCCATCTATATGAGCAAATCCAGGCCGCATACGCTGGTGATCGAAGATACTGGAATTGGAATCCGTGCCGAAGATTTGCCCCGGGTTTTTGAAAAGGGGTTTACTGGCTATAATGGACGTGAAGAGAACAGGTCTACTGGAATTGGGCTTTATCTTTGCGGAAAGATTATGAAAAGGCTGGATCACGGAATCAGGATAGAGTCGGAGCTTGGAAAAGGGACGAAGGTATTTCTTGAACTGGGAAGGAAGAAGATGGATCTATATTAGAGCGTGTTCGGAAAAAACAATCTCGCAGTCTGCATGCCCCACTTTTCGGTGTATTTTGCAGATTGCAAGATTAATTTTTTACATGCTTTAGATGGTGGGGACAAGGAGAGAGTATGAAAGCGATAAAGAAGGTTTTAAACAATATTTTTATTGATGGTTTAAGCGGAATGGCTTTGGGGTTGTTTTCTACTTTGATCATCGGAACTATTTTGAAACAGATTGGTGATTTGATGGGCGGTACATATGGCACTTATTTAAGTGCATTTGCAGTGGTTGCCCAGAGGTTTACAGGTGCCGGAATCGGCATCGGTGTTGCGTATAAATTCCGGGAATCTACTTATGTGCTGTTGTCGGCTGCGGCAGCAGGAATGATTGGGGCTTATGCATCAAACCTTATTGCAGGAACCCTGTTGTCTGATACAGGGGCATTAGTGTTATCCGGTCCTGGCGAGCCTCTTGGAGCATTTGTGGCTGCATATGTGGGAATTACGATTGGGAGGCTGGTTGCCGGAAAAACAAAACTGGATCTTCTTATTACACCAGCAATCACCATCCTTTCCGGTGGTGCTGTAGGGATACTGGTAGGACCGGGAGTATCAAGCTTCATGACATGGCTTGGCAACCTGGTAAACTGGGGAACTGAGCAGCAGCCAATCCTAATGGGAATTGTGGTTTCTGTCATCATGGGAATGGTACTGACTTTGCCAATTAGTTCTGCTGCTCTTGGAATTATTCTGGGGCTGAATGGCGTGGCAGCGGGTGCGGCAACGATCGGATGCTGCTGTCAGATGATTGGATTTGCAGTGACAAGTTTTAAGGATAATGGCGTGGGCGGTCTTTTTGCCCAGGGAATTGGAACCTCCATGCTGCAGATCCCTAATATTATGAAGCGTCCGCTGATCTGGCTGCCTCCTACACTGGCATCTGCTATTTTAGGCCCAATTGCCATTATCGGGCCTTTCCATATGACAAACAATGCGACAGGCTCCGGAATGGGAACCTCAGGTCTGGTTGGACAGATCATGACTTATCAGACCATGGTGGCAACCGAATCCCCAGTTCTGGTTATTCTGAAAATCGTAGTCTTTCATTTCCTGCTTCCAGGACTTTTGTCTTATGTGATCTATCGTGGAATGCGGAATATGGGATATATTAAAGATGGACAGATGAAGCTGAGCGTATAAAAAAGTTGCTAACACAAAAAAAATATTGACATCTAATAGATGTTAGAATATACTAACAATATAAATCATGATTATGTTTGTTGGTGAAATTTTGTACAACGTTTGTAAAAGGAGACAGAAGTCTCTGGCAAATGCGTTTCGGGTAACCGGAAAGGAGTATAGTATGGGAACAGTAGTTGTAGGCGCTATCGTAGTTGCAATCGCAGGTCTTGCAATCAGAAGCATTGTAAAAGATAAAAAAAGCGGAAAAGGCTGCAATGGTAACTGTGGAAGCTGCGGCGGACACTGCCATTGAGCTGTGAATGAGGTACAGGTATTTTTACATAGCTGGTAAATAAGAAAATGAGGAAACTGCTATATTGGAGAAATCTGATATGGCAGTTTTTTTTAGCGTTTTCTGAAATCAAAATATGAAAATCGGAAAACGCTTTTTGTTTAACCTGGTATCTTAATAAAAACAACGAAAAACCACAAAAATCAACCAAAAACACCAACCAAAGCAACAAAAACAGTGTTGAATTATGTTGACACCGCATAGCAAATGACGTATAATGAGCATAGAAAACTATGTCATGGAACAACGGACATTTATGTTGCCGACAGAGAGAATATTGTGTTTTGGAGATACAGAATACTATTTCATATGCCGGGACATCCATGAGAAAGGAGAACCATGGAAAAATACAATTCAAGTGAGATTCCGAAATCTTCCAGAATTACCCGTCTGGTAGATCATCTCTATGCCAAGATGCCGGAGATCGAATCTTACAGAGCGAAGCTGATCACAGAGTCCTATAAGGAGACGGAAGACCAGCCGGTCATTACCAGAAGAGCGAAAGCTTTTTCCCACATTTTACATAATATTCCGATCATCATCCGTGATGAGGAACTGATCGTGGGAAGTAACTCCATTGCACCGAGAGGATGCCAGACATTCCCGGAATTTTCCTACCAGTGGCTGGAAGACGAGCTGGATACGGTTGCCACCAGAACTGCTGATCCATTCTATATTTCAGAGCAGGCCAAAGCAGATCTTCGCGAGGTACACAAATACTGGAAAGGCAAGACTACCAGTGAGCTTGCCACAGCATATATGGCACCGGAAGCAATTCGCGCGATCGACCATAATATCTTCACCCCGGGTAACTATTTCTATAATGGTGTAGGACATGTTACCGTAAAATACTGGGAAGTTCTTGAAATCGGATACGAAGGCATTATGGCGAAAGCACAGGCTGAGCTGGATAAATGCAATGTGGGGGATGGAGATTACGCAGAGCGTTCCCGTTTCCTGGAAGCAGTTATCATGAGCTGCCAGGCAGTGATTGATTATGCAGACAGATATGCAAAGCTTGCCCTTGAAATGGCAGAGAAATGTACAGATCCACAGCATAAAGCAGAGCTTCTTGTGATTGCATCCAATTGCAGCAAGGTTCCGGCGAAGGGAGCTACCAATTTCTGGGAGGCGTGTCAGTCCTTCTGGTTTGTGCAGCAGCTTCTCCAGATGGAGTCTAGCGGACATTCCATTTCCCCAGGACGTTTCGACCAGTATATGTATCCTTATTATAAGAAGGATATTGAGAGCGGCGCGATTACCAGAACAGCAGCCCAGGAGCTTCTTGATTGCATCTGGGTAAAATTAAATGACCTGAATAAAGTCCGTGATGCTGCTTCCGCAGAAGGATTCGCAGGCTACAGTCTGTTCCAGAACCTGAT
>ERZ773248.2256-NODE-2256-length-12059-cov-5.526574_pt1 | contig 12059 bp, 9 predicted proteins | sample MGYA00580518_ERZ773248 | MGnify/ENA primary metagenome ERZ773248 (study PRJEB29015, sample SAMEA2737762) | human gut metagenome | biome: human gut; feature: human-associated habitat; material: faeces | place: China | collected 2012 ...
CACTTGGATCAGCCACGCCCTTGCTGTCAAATACACGATTCTCATAAATTGTCTTATCAAAGAAATATTTCTGTCCTGTATAACCACCCGTATAATCCTCTGCTGAAGTCAGGAAACCTTTGTTTGCTGCAGTTGCCGCAATAGAACGTGCGTCCATAAGTGCAACAGAAGAAATCTGGCCATTCTGGATTTTGGAACCTTCGCGGTTCGGGAAGTTTCTGGTCGTATGACGGATACTGAATGCATTATTTGCAGGAGTATCCCCTGCACCAAAGCAAGGTCCGCAAAAAGCAGTCTTCACAACAGCTCCCGTTTCAAGAAGTCCTGCCAGAACGCCATTCTTAGCCAGTTCCATATAAATCGGAGTACTTGCCGGATATACACTCAATGTGAAGGCATCTGCACCAATGCTCTTGCCTTTAAGGATATCAGCTGCTGCACAGATATTTTCAAATCCACCACCTGCACATCCTGCGATGATTCCCTGTTCTACATAAAGTTTACCATCAATTACTTTGTCTCTTAATGTATATGGAACTTTCCCATCAAGGCTGATCTGTGCTTTTTTCTCAACATCTGCCAGAATATCATCCAGATTTGCCTTCAGTTCATCAATTGTATATGTATTGCTTGGATGGAATGGCATAGCGATCATTGGTCTGATCTCACTCAGATCAATCTCTACACAGCCATCATAGTATGCTGTTTCACCTGGTTTCAGTTCTTTGTAATCTTCACTTCTGCCATGGATCTCATAGAATTCCTGAATCTTCTCATCTGTCTGCCAGATAGAGGAAAGACAGGTAGTCTCTGTTGTCATTACATCTACACCAATTCGGAAATCAGCACTTAAATTTGCAACACCGGGTCCTACAAATTCCATAACTTTATTCTTCACATATCCGTTTGCAAAAACCTTGCCGATAATCGCAAGCGCAACGTCCTGAGGACCTACGCCCGGTCGTGGAGAACCTGTAAGATAAATGGCAACTACACCTGGCATATTGATATCATAAGTCTGGGAAAGAAGCTGCTTTACAAGCTCCGGTCCGCCCTCACCCATTGCCATGGTTCCCAGTGCGCCATATCGTGTATGGCTGTCTGAACCGAGGATCATTTTACCGCCTGCTGCAAGCATTTCTCTTGCAAACTGATGGATAACTGCCTGATGAGGCGGTACATATACGCCGCCATATTTCTTGGCACAGGTAAGTCCAAACATATGATCATCTTCATTAATAGTTCCGCCTACTGCACAGAGTGAATTATGGCAGTTTGTCAGTACATATGGCACCGGAAATTTCTCAAGGCCTGAAGCACGTGCAGTCTGGATAATTCCGACAAAAGTGATATCATGAGAAGTCAGTTTATCAAATTTAATCTGAAGTTTGTCCATATTTCCGGAAGTATTGTGTGCTTTCAGAATTGAATAGGCAATTGTACTCTTTGCAGCTTCCTCTTTGGAAACAGGAAAATCTGCCTGATTCTCCGGAACAATCTTCTGACCATTCAGCAAATACACACCGGTATCGTATAATTTCATAATGTCTCCTCCATTCTGTTTTTTTGCATATCACAAATGCAGTTATGGAACTCACCTTATCCACACCAGTCTTCAAATTTCCAGATGAAAACTGATTTTCTCCTGAACCGGCACTTTGACACGCTAATTTATGGAAATTTAGGTTTTATTATAGAATATTCCACCAGAATAATCAAGCCTAAGACTATAAGTATTTTAGTTACTACAAGCAGTAGCATTTTTTTACTTTCTTTACTTTCCTACCAAAATCCGCTATACTGGGAATCACTTAGAAAATGAGATTTCTGCCGCCTGTGGCAGTTCTGACAGGGAGGTATTACCGATATGTTCCGTTTATGGGGAAAAATATGGAAAGATAATCATTTACTGAAAGATACTGTAATCTGCGATGACTCCGAAGATACGCGGACCCACAAGATTTTTCGTGGTCTGGAAAGTATCTGTTATGAAATGGATCTGGGAAACCCAATCTGGCTGGAATCTACAGTCAGACATTTTAAGAAACATGGAAAAGCCAGATTTTATCAGGATAATTTTATAGAGCAGATTGATTTTGATTATCTGGAGATCCAGGTAATTGAAGAGGATGACGAATAATAAATTATTCTGTCTTAAAATGTGTACAGGATCAGAAACTTTACATTGCCATATTGTTTCTGATCCTGTGTATCTCATTTGCAGTGAATTTTCATGTCTTTATTTCATAAATTCTCTTATGATTTCTCTCATAATCTCATCTTCCTCGGGTGTAAGCATTCCGCTGAAATGGCTTCCTGCTGCTGCAGTCTGGCGGATACTGTCCGCAATATGTTCAACGATTTCCTCTTTTACAGCTTCGTCAGCCTTCTCCGGCACCGGCACTTCTTCTACCCATGTGCGGGCATGTTCCACATAATCAGAAAAAGAATTCATCAGAAGTTCTTCTCTGTATGTAAAATCCAGCGCCTGTCTCAGCAAAAGCAATGCTGTCGGAATGATCGCAGCCACATAAAGATATGCCAGCGGCATTCCGTCCCATCGTGCATCTTTGGAATACAGAAAAAAAGCCAGTCCAAGAAAGGCGATACAGAAAAGTGACGGATACCAGACAAACCGGTTCATACGGTTCAACAGCCTGTCTCTTGTTTTCCAAAGATTTGTCCATTTCTCTTTGAGATTTGATTTAACCTCTGTATTTTTTCTGATCATTCTTCGGTAGGTAAGATGTGTGGTCAGCATCCCCAGTGCTCCCAGTCCGCCCATTAACATCATGGCATACAGCAGGAAATGCAGTTCCATAACTTTCTCCAGCATAACATCCTCCTCACTTGAACAGATAAGACTATCTGCTTCGCTGCCTGCTCATAAACTGACAGGATTATTATACTGCAGTTTCCGGTATCATGGAACTAAAATCGCTCATCAAATTCTCTCATAAAAAGACAAAAATGTCTCGAAGTGTTTACATATTTTCCAGTTTCGTAACTACCTCTTCAAACTTCATAAAATGGGAAGCTTTCACAAGAATAGTGTCACCATCCTGTACATAACCTTCCAGATGCTCCAGCAGACTTTCTCTGTCCGGCTCATAGATTACTTTCAGGTCCGGATTTGTCCGCTGTGCTCTCTCTGCCATATTTCTGCACAGTTTACCTGTACAGATAAGAACATCAATATCACATTTTCCGGCATGCTCTCCTACCTCCTCATGAAGCTGAACTTCATTCTCTCCAAGTTCACCCATATCGCCAAGGACTGCTATTCTGCGTCCTGCACCATCCTGCAGAACATCCAGAGAGGCTTTCATGGACATGGGATTTGCATTATAGCAGTCATCTACAATCAGAAATTTATCTGTTTCGATCATTCTGAAACGACCGCTGATCGGCTCCAGGCTCTCGATTCCGGCTTTGATCTGCTCAGTTGTAAGTCCATAAATATTTCCAACTGCAGCTGCTGCCAGCGCATTATATACCATATGGCGCCCCGGCATCGGGATATCAACTGTAAATGCAGTATCCCCCAGATGAATGGTGCAGGTCATTCCCTTTAAACCTCTGCTTACAATCTTATCACCGTAAACCTGACATTCATTACTCATTCCGAAAAATACAGGTTTTATCTTTTCATATTCTTTTACTGTGATAAGCTTGTCATCATCGCCATTTAATACAATATGTCCCTCCGGTCTGAGGAATTTAAAAATCTCTGTCTTTGCTTTCAGAACACCATTTCTGTCTCCCAGATTCTCCAGATGGCAGGTACCGATATTCGTGATCACGCAGGTGTCCGGTCTTGCAATCTGCGCAAGTCTGGTCATCTCACCGAAATCACTGATCCCCATTTCCAGAACTGCAATTTCATCTCCATCACGCAGACGGAAAATTGTGAGAGGCAGACCAAGTTCATTGTTAAAGTTGCCCTGTGTTTTCAGAGTATGGTATTTCTGGTTCAGAACAGATGCGATCACTTCTTTTGTACTTGTCTTACCAACACTTCCTGTAATTCCCACAACCGGGATCTGAAGCTGCTTTAAATAAAACTCTGCAATATCTTTCACTGCCTGAAGAGAAGATTCTACTGCGATATAAGGAAAATCAGCGTTATCAAGCACCCGTTCCGACAAGGTTGCCAGTGCCCCTGCTTCCATTACCTGTGGGATAAATTTATGGGCATCTACACGTTCCCCCACAATAGGTACAAACAGACATCCTTCTTCTGCTTTTCTGCTGTCTGTGATAACAGACATTACTTCTTCCCGTAATTTATCAGCCGGACCATAATAAGTACCGCCGCATACGCGGGCGATATTTTCAAGAGTTAAGTTTTTCATAATATTTTTTATATCTTCTTTCCTGTTATAGCAATTCTCTTAATAATGCATCTATAACAATTCTATAAATTACTGCAGACACGCTCTATAGTGTGAAATCCTGCGTCAGATATTTTTTCATGGAAACTTCAATCAGTTTCTCACATAAAGTCGGATAGTCGATTCCCAGAACTTTTGCCTCCTGCGGAATCAGACTGGTTGGTGTCATTCCGGGAAGAGTATTTGCTTCCAGACAATACATATCTCCATTCTCCTTCATCATGAAATCAAGACGGCAGTATCCTTCCATAAACAGAGCTTTGGCTCCTGCTTCCGCATAATGCTGCATTTTCTCTGTGAGTTCCGGTGAAATTTCGGCAGGACAGGTCTCAATCGTAGAGCCGGCCTGATATTTATTCTTATAATCATAGAATCCCTGAAGCGGAGCAATTTCGATGATCGGATAAGCTTTTCCGTCCACAACCGCTACTGAAAATTCACGTCCTTTTATATATTCTTCGACCACGACTTCATTTTCATAAGAATAAGCGTCTTTGAGAGCCTGCTCATATTCGGCCTGATCATTCACAATATAAACACCTACACTGGAACCGCCACAGCAGGTTTTTACAACTACAGGAAATTCCATTCCAAGTGCTTTCAGATCTGTGGTCATTTCTTCTTTTACCATAGACACTCCCCGCGGTGTTGGTACATTATTCATCAGGAACATCTGCTTGGTGATTCCCTTATCCATTGCCAGGGCACTGCTTAAATATCCGGTTCCTGTATATTTGATTCCCATCAGGTCAAATGTTGCCTGTACTTTTCCATCTTCTCCGTTCGCACCATGAAGTCCCAGGAAAACAATGTCAGCCGCCTCGCAGAGTTTCAGCACGTTTGGTCCGAAGAAGCTTCTTCTCTCTTTTTTCATCTGTTCAATCCTGTCGTTAAATGCTGACATATATTCTGATGCTGCGTCCACATCATACTCTGACGGAAACGGATTCTCCCGGTCCACATTCTCAATGCCGCAAAAAATATCCACAAGAATCGCCTGATGTCCTTTCTGTCGTAATGCCTTACATATTCCTGTTCCTGATGTAATGGAGACAGTACGTTCTGTACTTGTTCCCCCCGCTAATACTACAATCTTCATCATTTTTCTCCTTTATTCATAAATAACAATCGGTGTGTTCTTCTCAACATTGCTGAAAATAATCTGCACCTGATCGGATGGTGCACAGATGCTTCCATGTGTGCCTTCAAATTCATAAAGCTGCCCTCCGAAATCCATTCTCCATGGAGCATCACTGATCCCCAGATTTCCATCGAATGGGATCCAGTAATTTACAGCAGAAGGATAGTCCTCTCCGTTCACTGTACATCCGCTCTTCATTTCACCTGTTGTATAACATCCCACAGGAGTTGCACAGTTGGGCACGAATGGATTTCCGGATACGATCTGCGCATCCGCAGTCGGCGTTCCATCTTTATAGAATACCATTCTCTGGGCCGTCAGGTCAATCTCTATATACGTATATCCGATATCATTTGTTTTCCTGACCAGACCTTCATGAGAATAAACAGGTTCTCTGACCTGGGTTTCTCCGTTTTTTATCAGTTCTGTAAGTTCTTTCAGCTCCGCTTTCTGATCGATCTGCCAGCCATAATTCCCTCCGCTGACAGTAATCTCACGACCATCATATGTATTAAATGTTCTCTCTGTTCCAACCGTATCATATTTAGCCGCCAGTTCACTGATATATGCTTCTATCTGTTTTTTGTCAAGTGTATAAAGACCGTTTTCATCTGTTGTGAGCCAGTTTTTGATCATATCTCTGTCTACTGTCTCTGTGCAATCGTCAAAATCATAGGTTATCACTACATCCGTAAGTTTGTTTATCAGGTCACAATTCTTCGTCAAAGTTTCATCACTCTGATAAACTTTCGGTTCTTTGTAGCATCCATCTGCTTCCAGATCAACCGGCGTTCGTCCTGTGACAAGAGCATCTATAATATCCTGACTTGTTTTTTCTGGTTTCAGTGCAGTTCCCTCCTGCTCAGGAACAATTACAAACTTATCGTCTTTCTCTTCTATATGAGCATCCGAAGGTTCTGTCATATTCTCCTGTTGCATACATTTCAGTTCGGAAATGGCAGCCTCTGTCTTCTGCTCATCATATTTAATGGAGGAGGACACTTCATAATTCCTGTGCTGATTAAAAGCAAGAAACCATGTAAAACGATCCTGATTTCTGATCAGTTTATCAACACTTCCATCTGAGTCATAGGAAAGTCCCGCCTGTTTTGCTGTGATACTTTCCTGTCCGTTATTTCTGGTGTCAATAGTAAGAACATATGCTCCCACCTTCTGTGTAAGCAATTCTTCTGACTGGGATACTGTCATATAGGAACAGTTGAATCCGTTTACCATTGATCCCGGTAAGAAATGCTCTGTGAAATAGTATACACCATATCCATATACTCCGGCAGTCAGCAGGAGCAAGATTATGATCAGGGTGATCATGATTTTCTTTCTGCTGCTCACGACATCCTCTCCTTTCTTTTTTATAAACAGCAACCGCCCGGCAAGAAATTATGCCGGGCAGTTTTATTATCACATTATTTATCCAGAAAGTAAATACGATTATTCTCTTTTATGCGTTTTCCAGTAGTGTTACTGTTCACTCCGTTCACAGTAACACGCTTCGCGATGCACAGAATTTATGCTAATCGCATAAATTCGCGCGGTATGTCTCGGGTTTTCTGTGATCTTCGCTCACAAAAAACACCTCGCGGGATATTATCAGCAAACAGTAGCCAGTAGTTTCTCTACACTTGTAAGTTTAACACAGAGTACGAATACTTCTGCTGCTTTTCCAAGATCCTCAGGAGTCGGGAAGCTTGGTGCAATACGGATATTGGAGTCTTTCGGATCTTTTCCATATGGATAAGTTGCGCCTGCTCCTGTAAGTACAACACCTGCTTCTTTTGCCTTGGCAACAATAGCTTTTGCACATCCTTCCATTGAATCAAAGGAAATGAAGTATCCACCATGTGGTTTTGTCCACTCGCCGATTCCAAGACCGCCAAGTTCTCTGTCCAGTGTGTTAAGAACCATTTCAAATTTCGGACGGAGAATTGCCGCATGTTTTCTCATGTGTTCATGAAGACCGTCGATATTTTTGAAGAATTTTACATGACGTAACTGGTTTAATTTGTCATGTCCGATTGTCTGGATCTGCATGTAGCTGCGGAAATCTTCCAGGTTTGCTTTGGAAGCTGCAACTGCTGCAATACCGGAACCCGGGAAGCTGACTTTTGATGTTGATGTAAATTTATATACAAGATCAGGATTTCCTGCTTTTGCACATGCTTCAAGGATTTCTACAAGGAAGTCCTGATTGTCATCATAGAGATGATGAATGCTGTATGCGTTATCCCAGTAGATACGGAAATCAGGTGCTGCCGGTTTCAGATGCGCAAAGCGCTCTACTGTTTCTGCTGAATAAGTATATCCCTGTGGGTTGGAGTATTTCGGCACACACCAGATTCCTTTGATGGATGCGTCTTCACTGACAAGCTTCTCTACCATATCCATGTCCGGTCCCTGTGGTGTCATTGGCACGTTGATCATTTCGATTCCGAAGAATTCTGTGATCTTGAAATGGCGGTCATATCCCGGTACAGGACAGAGGAATTTTACCTTATCAAGTTTGCACCATGGGGTATTTCCCATTACACCCTGTGTCATAGAACGTGCAATGCTGTCAAACATAACGTTTAAGCTTGAGTTTCCGTAGATGATGATGTGGTCCGGATCTACCTCGGACATTTCTCCAAGGAGGCGTTTAGCTTCCGGGATTCCGTCGATAACACCGTAGTTACGGCAGTCTACTCCTGTTTCGCACTTGAGGTCTGAATCGCTGCTTAATACGTTCATTAATCCCATTGAGAGATCGAGCTGGTCTGCTGACGGTTTTCCACGTGACATATCGAGAGCTAAACCCTTTGCTTTGATATCTGCGTATTCTTTATCCAGCTGTGCTTTGAGTGCAAGCAGTTCTTCTCTGCTCATGTCGCTGTATTTTTTCATAATATTCCTCCTTGTTCTGCCATGGAAGGATGTCCCTTTTTCCGTATAGGGCAATCATTTGTTTTTCCTACGGCAACAGTTTTTTTGCTTTTTACATTTTAGTATGGTAAAGTAGGGTTGTCAAGTGTTTTTATTGAATTGTTAATATTTTACCAAAACAATCGTTACTGTTCCCTCTGTTCTCAGTAACGTAACCCAAATTCATTCCGGATTGCCGTAACATCTTTCTCTGATACTTATAACAAGCCTCGTAAATAATTAGCCAAAAAGCAAGTCGAAATCCCTCGAAAGTTTCGGCTTGCTTTTTTGAGTGTGACAGCGTATATTTAAATCAGTTAACAGATCTTTTAACTGTCTTAATTGTTCTTGTCAGGTCATCCTGATATCTTTTTATTACTCCTTATACAACATCCATTTTTATCCAAGTCAGTGAATGAGACAAGTCAGGCGGATAAAATCATCTGCTTCGCTGCTCAGTTCATAACCGAATGACTGTGAAAGGAGGTCATCCATGTCTATGTTTATCCACGCAATTATCGTAATCCTGCTTGCTGTGCTGGCTATGGGAATCGGGCTGCTGATTCTTGTGTGCTGGGCTTTGGCAGCATGTGCAAGCAGACGGGATTCTTATCTGGAAAAGGATTATCGGGTGAAATAAAGGAAGTCTGCGCATGGACGCTGAGTATTGCCGATAAGTTTGTTCATTACTTTTCCATTAAAGTACAGGGTTGCAGAACCGCCTCCATCCAGGTTGTAAGCATAAGTACAGCCGTAGGATTTGAAAATATCCACCATATCCCAGTGATTAAGACCATTATAGCTGCCGGTATCTGTTACAAGGAGTACATAATCGTTGGGCTTTACCATTCCTACCGCTGTACGTGGATAATATTTTTCTGTTTCAGCCCATGGAAGTTGGGCTTCGCCATCTTTAATAAGAACCGGACCAAAATTATATGTATCTTTTACACCGGCTGCAAGAAGATTTTTTCCCATAAGTCCCTGTGCCGGAGTATAGATGGTTCCGTCTTTTTTTACTGCCATGACTGAATAACTGGTCATGTAATCACCATAGATAATCCCGTTTTTGATGCACATGCCAAGGGGGGATGGTTTTCCTGTACCATAGTCGAAAGCACTGCCGTTTACTCCGATAATGCCTCCATTTGAGGATACTGCATCAGAGGTTGTCTGTCGGGATCCGCCATAAGTTCCGTTGGAGAGGGCGGATTTCAGCTGTTTGGCATTGGATGTCTTTATATGCGCTACCCAGTAGGAAATTCCATGGACTGATTTGCGTTTAAGTTTAATATTAAGAGTGCTGCTTTTGTATTCGTAAGTATTGCCGCTTTGAGTAACTGTTGGTTTAGTATTTGTCGGTTTAGTATCTGAAGATTTTACACGCTGCCCTTTGCTGTTTACATAATATTTACCTATCCAGGTATTTTTTGCCATCACTCCTGTTTTCTTGCTGAAATAGTAATAATATTTTCCTATCTTCTGCCAGCCCTTTGCCATGGTGGAATTGCTGAGGAAATAGTATTTTTTTCCATCCTGAGTAAGCCACTGCCTGGCGATCGCCACGCCGGATTTATTAAAGTAATAGGTATATTTATCTCCTGTAGCCCAGCGATTACGGAACATGGCACCATTTTTACGATTATAATAGTATTTGTTACCGGAACGTTTCATCCAGCCGGTAAATCGTTTACCGTTGGCAATACTATAGTAATAATAGCCCTTGTATTTGAAAGATCCACAGATCAGACGACCTTTGGAATTATAGAAGTAATAATCCCCGCCTATTTTCTGCCAGCCGGTTTTCCCTGATGTGATGCTGACAGAGGTTCTGTCCTGTTTTACATATGTAGCTGCATTTACGGTAACTGCACGCATACTGATGCCTGCTGTCAGAAATAATGCCAGTATCAGAAATACCGCCACTTTTCTGAATGGTAATTTTCTTTTCATGTCTTTCATCTGCCTTTCCATGATGTCTGATATGCCCATATAAGGGAATTGCTATAAATATATTACCGATATGTCCCCTGCGATTTCTTTACCCGACAATTCGACAGACCGAGCGTTGTCAGATAATATTCCATGTCTCTCTCTGACATCAGACACTTTGGCCCTATAACGAGTTCCTTTATCAGCTGGTCAAGGCAATCTGAAAAATCAAAATCCACATAAGATATCAGCTGACTTTCTTTTACATAGTAGGAATAGTTATATAAACGTGCACCGAGAGAAAGTTCAACTTCTCTTCCCATCAGAAACTGTTTCGGCGAAAACTCGCACAATCGGATTTCGCTTTCCTCTCTGAAAAACGGATTTTTCATGTAAACAGATTCCTGAAATAATTTCAAAAACTTTTTCTCAAAACAGTTCATGACTTTATCCAGTACTTCTATTTCATAATCCTGCTTCTCCTCAATGCTTTCCCGACATTGTTCTTCTTTCCGTAATATCTTCTCGATTTCATCAACTAATTCTTGCACTATCTGATGTACAACTTCTCTCTGCTCTGCTTCAGAATAACTGATCTTATGTAATGACACAATTGACGGCTTTGAAATCTCCGGAGAAACCGTTACAACTTCTTTTAATACATCCAGGTCAAATCCGATGGCAACTCCGCGACCGTCATCCGCATATCCCCGCCACTGACTGAGCAGATCATTCTGATACGAAAAACAGGTTACATAATATCTGAAGTCTGCATGATTTTCATTGAAAAATTCATCTGTAAACAGTTTCACATATCCCATCAATCTCTCTGATGAAATCTTTGATCTGAATAAATCTGAAGCATTTTCATAAGCTCTTTTAAATTCTGCGTCATAATACCTGCAGATCCAGCTGATCTCCATGGAATCATTGGATTTCAGGATATTTGTCAGACGGAGGGAACGATTTTTCAAAATAGAATTCAATGATTCTAAACTGCAATAGTGATATACGATCATATTTTTTCTTCTCCTGTAAATAATTGTTCTTTTGTAACCATTCAACATTTTGCCATCCCCCAAAAAATTCTATAGCAAAGTTCATCAGCAAAAGAACTTACGGAAAGTTTATATCAGTAAGTAACAGAATTATTATATCAGATACATCTTATGAATCTGTAAACTTATAGCAACCCTCGTAAATAATGCATATTGATTAAGAGGCTTGCTATAGAAAAACATTGCTTATACTTATAATATAATAACTGTTTTTTATAAAGAAATCCCCATCCACTGTTTATTATTTTGCAGCAGATAGGGATATGTTGAGGTTAATAGTTATATGCCCCCTCGTAAGCATTGCACCTGTCTAATTTCCGTGACTGATTCTGACAGGAACTGCATCTGTCGCAGAACTCCTGCTCATAACAGGTGGAACAGGCGCATGTCCTGCAGGCTTTGCGGTCATAGCCTGAGGTATTGCCGTGAGGAAGTGTGCTTTCTGTTGCATTACCCATATATATCACCCTCCTTGTGTGCCGGTTACTGTTCATCCAATTTTAAGTACAAACTCCATGAACGAACAGATTCCTTATATCCTGTATTATACGCTCACAGAAAGGGAATACAAGTAATTAATAATCTGTTTTCTGGTAAAATCTTCCGTTTATGTAGTCG
>ERZ773248.2257-NODE-2257-length-12057-cov-3.937344_pt1 | contig 12057 bp, 10 predicted proteins | sample MGYA00580518_ERZ773248 | MGnify/ENA primary metagenome ERZ773248 (study PRJEB29015, sample SAMEA2737762) | human gut metagenome | biome: human gut; feature: human-associated habitat; material: faeces | place: China | collected 2012 ...
CCTGCAGCCATCAGATTCTGAAGCTGCTCCAACTTTAACTTATACTCATACTTATCCACCGTTATTCACCTCATGTCTGTATTTTTTGTTTTATTCAAAAATTTACTTTTTTTCCTCTGTCTCCTCATATTTGCGGATCGGCGCTTCCGGCTCCTCCGTGGCTTTCATCTTCACTTCATTTGTCACAGTATCCACCGTGTCAAGTTCGATATACTCATCGGTTCCTTCCGGCAATCGCCGCTTTTTCAACACATGCGCTTGATAATATAGTACAGTACCGCAAAAATCGGTACACCAAATAACATACCAATGACGCCAAAACTTCCGCCAAACAACAGGATTGCAAAGATAACCCAGAACGGGCTCAGACCAGTCGTATTTCCAAGGATCTTCGGACCAATAACATTTCCGTCCACCTGCTGTAAAACAATGATGAAGATAATGAAATAAAGACCTTTCATCGGATCTACCAAAAAGATCAGGATCACACTTGGAATCGCGCCGATATACGGTCCAAAAAACGGGATGATATTCGTCACACCAACGATTACGCTGACCAGTGCCACATACGGCATACGCAAAATAGCCAGTCCAACAAAACAGATACAGCCAATGATCAGCGAATCAATAATCTTTCCGATGAAAAATCCACCAAACACATCATCTGCTTTTCGTATCACTTCCATGACCACATTTCCGTAACGTGGACGGAAGATCGCATAAATAATTTTCTTTAACTGACCAATGAATTTTTCTTTGGTCATTAACACATATACAGCAACAATAAAACCGATGATCACATTAAAGATTGCTCTTACGACGTTATAAACACCGGTTGTGATACTTGCAATAAAATCAGACTGCTGCAACACATTTTTGCGCAGCCAGTCTTCCAGATAAACCGATGCATCCGCAATGAACGTATCCAGCTTTCCTGATATAGCACTGTTCTGTTTGGTCAGACGATCCACCCATTTCGTTAGATTTTGGACTTTTTCACCCATACTCGTGACGATATCTTCAATACAAACTACCAGCCGTGGAATGATCAACCAGATCAGTACCACAATGATTGCCAAAAAGATCGCCATGGCAAAAGCTACCGACGCTGCCCGGATTTTCTGACACTGTTTGCGTGTCAGTTCTTTTGATTTTTGTCTGCTTCTTTTATATAAAAAACGTTCAAACCATTTCATGATCGGATTAAGCAGATATGCCACGATCACTCCTACTAAAATGGCCTGAAGACTCTGTAAAATCTTTTGGAAACCGGAAAATAATCCGTCAAATCGAAGTACCACAAAAAAGATTGCGATGCAGACCACAACTATCAAAATGACAGTCAGGCCAATCGCCAGATATGGTCGGATATCCAGATTTACTTTCTTTTTCTCCGGTTGTTTCTCAGTTGCAGTATGTTCTTTTTTTGTTTCTTCCTGCATGCTAAAATTGCCTTTCTAAAAATCTCCCAAACTCAATCGTGATAGCTGAAATAAGTATACCATACTTTTTCTGCACATAACAGAATTGTTCGCAAAAAAATCAAAAAGAATCCCGTTTCCAGGATTCTTTTCGTTTTTCTTTATCCGTTGTTTATACAATCTTAAGGATCTTTTTAATCTCTGTAATAATTGATCAGGCAGCCTTTCAGAATGATGGTTCTCTCATCCTCTGTCAGATCACCCATTTTCAGAGTAAACGGTTTTAATTCACCGTCTTTTACTACGTATGCTTCGATATCTGTCAGCTTGTCCTCGATGGCTTTGCGCACATTCGGTACAAACAGATAATCACCGTTTGCAAATGGGAGATCTCCTTCCGGAATCAGGAATGGAAGCATACCCCAGTTGATCAGGTTGGAACGATAACGTTTGGTTGCGTACTCGTTGGCAATGTTTGCCCATCCGCCTAATACTTTCTGGCAGGAAGCAGCCTGCTCTCTGGCAGAACCGTCACCCGGTTTTACTGCAAAAATCGTACTTCCGATACCTGTATTTTCCCAGCTCATTGCTGCAAACTCTGCCTGTATCTGCTCTTTCATCTGACAAAGCCCGGACACCTTCTCTTCCGGAATTTCTCCCTGCTCTCTGGCTGTTTCTCCTTTTTGAATATCCTTTGCCAGCCCCACATAATCCGGCGCTTTTCTGGATAATGCAAATTCCGCCAGTCTTATAGGGTTGGAACGGAAAGAAGAAGTCTCTCCCGAAGGAATTAATTCATCCGTGGTAGTAACAGGGTCATGAATTTCTGCAGTTACCTGCAACAACAGGTTTTCAGGAAGCTTTGGCATCTTTGGCCAGTCTTTAATATTCGGTCCAAATTGAATTTCCACATCCGGCTCTGCTACACCCTTGCTGTCAAAAACTCTGTTCTCATAAATAGAACCGTCAAAGAAATATGTTGGTTTTCTATACGTTCCTTCGTACTCGGTTGCCGCTGTCAGACATCCTTTATTGGCTGCCGTTGCTGCAATAGAACGGGCATCCATCAACGCCACAGAAGAAATTTGTCCTTCCTGTAATTTCGAGCCTTCACGATTTGGGAAATTTCTGGTAGAATGGCGGATACTTAGCGCATTATTCGCCGGTGTATCTCCTGCACCGAAGCAAGGTCCGCAAAATGCGGTTTTTACAATAGCACCTGTCTGCATCAAATCTGCCAATACGCCGTTCTTCGCCAATTCCATATAAATCGGCGTACTTGCCGGATAAATACTCAGTGAAAATTCATCTGCGCCAATGCTTTTTCCTTTCAAAATATCTGCCGCATCACAAATATTTTCAAATCCGCCTCCTGCACAACCTGCAATAATTCCCTGTTCTACATATAGTTTTCCATTTCTTACTTTGTCCTTTAAGGTATAGGAAACATTTTCGCCGAGACTGACCTTTGCCTTTTTCTCCACTTCATCTAAAATATCCATTAGGTTTTTATTCAATTCCTCTATGGTATAAGTATTTGCCGGATGGAAAGGCATGGCAATCATAGGGCGGATTTCTGATAAGTTTACATAAACCATTCCGTCATAATAAGCCGTTGTCTTCGGCTGAAGCTCTTTGTAATCCTGTGCTCTGCCGTGTATCTCATAAAATTCCTTTACTTTGCTGTCTGTCTGCCAGATAGAGGATAAACAGGTGGTTTCCGTAGTCATAACATCAATGCCAATTCGATAGTCCACACTTAGTTTTCCTACTCCCGGCCCTACAAATTCCATTACTTTATTTTTCACATAGCCGGAAGAAAAAACAGCTCCGATAATTGCCAATGCAATATCCTGAGGACCTACACCGAAAGCCGGCTCTCCGGTAAGATAAACGCCCACCACATCAGGATAGGGGATATCATAAGTTTTTCCTAAAAGCTGTTTTACAAGCTCCGGACCTCCCTCACCCATAGCCATAGTACCTAAAGCGCCGTATCTGGTATGGCTGTCAGAGCCTAATATCATTTTTCCGCTCTCTGCCAGCATTTCTCTTGCATATTGGTGGATAACAGCCTGATGAGGCGGTACATAAACGCCCCCGTACTTCTTTGCGCAGCTTAATCCGAATACATGGTCATCCTCGTTAATGGTTCCGCCCACTGCACACAGAGAATTGTGACAATTTGTAAGTACATAAGGAACTGGAAATCTCTCCAGTCCGGAAGCTCTCGCTGTCTGTATGATACCTACAAAAGTAATATCATGAGATGTTAATTTATCAAATTTCAACTTCAGGAAATCCATATTTTCAGAAGTATTGTGATTTTTCAAAATGGAATAGGCAATTGTATTTTTCTTTGCTTCCTGTTTGCTCAAATGAAATTTTTGCTCCAGTCCCGTCTCGTCGCTTACAGGTTCCTGCCCTTCTGTCAGCCATGCGCCGTTTTTATATAATTTAATCATAGCAGCTCCTCCATTCTTTATGTCGTGAATTTCCTTCCATTATAAATTTTATCGTGGTAAATTGCAAGCACTTTATCATGCTAATTCAAAAAACACCCCGGCTATGAGATTTTTTATTCTCTCATTGCCGGAGTGTTTTCTTAAGCTAAGATTAATCTTGTTTTTTCATAAATTCCATATAACTGGAAACCATGAGTGCAATTTTAAAGGTCAGGGCATCGTCAAATACACGGATATCAAGTCCTGTACTTTTCTGAATTTTCTCTAATCGGTAAACCAGCGTATTTCTGTGAAGGAAAAGCTGTCTTGACGTTTCTGAAATATTCAGGTTATTATCAAAGAACTTATTGATTGTATTCAAAGTTTCTTCGTCTAAAGACTCCGGAAGCTTTCCGCCAAATACTTCCTTCATAAACATTTCGCAAAGCGGCATTGGAAGCTGATAAATCAGACGTCCAATTCCCAGATTGTTATATCCTACAATATTTTTCCCTACATAGAAAATTTTTCCTACGTCCAGAGCCATCTTTGCCTCTTTATAAGAACGGGATACATCCTTAATTTCATGGATAATATTTCCGTAAGATACACGAACCTGAGACATGGCCTCTGCATTCAGCATATCTACAATCATTTTCGCAATATTTTCAATTTCTTCATATCCGTCATTTTCTTCCAGACTGCGAACAATAATAATATTTTTCTCATCAATAGCCGTAATGAAATCATTATTTCTGGAAATAAATAAGTTCTTCAGAATTTCAATGGAGTCCTGATCCTTTTCATTCTTTGTTTCCACCAGAAGTACAACACGCTTTGCTTCTACTGCGATATGAAGCTTTTTCGCTCTGTTGTATACATCAACCAAAAGCAGATTATCCAAAATTAAATTCTGAATAAAGTTGGATTTATCAAAGCGTTCTTTATATGCCACAATCAAATTCTGGATTTGCGCTACGGCAACACGTCCAATCATATAAGCATCTTCGTTTCCGCCTTTTGCAACTAATACATACTCTACGGTCTGGTTATCGTAAATTTTGAAGAAATGATAACCTTTCATCACCTGACTGTCAGCCATAGACTCGGCAAAACTTCTCACATCCCCGAAGTCCTCGTTTTCAATGGCAAATGTAGTAGAATTCACCTTTCCGTCTATGTCCATAACACATAAATCAATTCTGGTAATCGCTCTGAGTTCGTCTAATGTTTTTTGTATTATCTGACTTGATATCATAATCATTCTCCTTTTAATATTTACCCGAAATTTCTAAAGTAATAATAACTGATTTTTTTTAAATTATCAACCTGATGTGAAAAGAATTTCATAGGATGCAATTTCCTATGAATAAAAGAATTCCCGCCTGGAATACCAGACGGGAAATATAATTTTTATTCTTAGTTTGTGATAACCTGTTCTGTTTCTTTATCGAATACATGAACTTTTTCCATATCAAGAGCAAATTTAACAGTATCACCTGTTCTTGCTGTTGTACGTGGGTTAACTCTTGCTGTCATTGGGAAGCCTTCTGTATCAAAGTACAGATATACTTCAGCACCTAATAATTCGTATACAGTAATTTTGCCTTCTACGATGCTATTTGGGAATGCCTGAATACGAGCTTCATCATCGTATACATGTTCCGGACGAATACCCATAACAACTGTTTTTCCATCGTATCCACCATCGATAAGAGCTTTTTTCTTAGAAGCCGGTACCTGAAGTACAGTATTTCCAATCTGTAAGTATACTTCATCACCTTTTACTTTTACAGTTGCATCTAAGAAGTTCATCTGAGGAGAACCGATAAATCCAGCAACGAATAAGTTAGCCGGAGCGTTGTATAATGTCTGAGGTGTATCTACCTGCTGTACAACACCGTCTTTCATAACAACAATTCTTGTACCTAATGTCATAGCTTCTGTCTGGTCATGTGTTACATAGATGATTGTAGCGCCTAATCTTTCATGTAATTTAGAAATCTCAGTACGCATCTGAACACGAAGTTTTGCATCCAAGTTTGACAGAGGTTCGTCCATTAAGAATACTTTAGGTTCACGCACGATAGCACGTCCCATAGCAACACGCTGTCTCTGACCACCGGAAAGAGCTTTCGGTTTACGGTCTAATAATTTTTCAAGGTCAAGAATTTTAGCTGCTTCTTTAACCATTTTATCAATCTGATCTTTTGGAACTTTTCTTAATTTAAGACCAAAAGCCATGTTATCATAAACTGTCATGTGTGGGTACAGAGCGTAGTTCTGGAATACCATTGCAATATCTCTGTCTTTTGGTTCTACATCATTTACAACTTTATCGCCGATTTTTAATGTACCGCCGGAAATTTCTTCCAGACCTGCAATCATACGAAGTGTTGTAGATTTACCACAACCTGAAGGACCTACAAAGATGATAAATTCTTTATCTGCAATTTCAAGGTTAAAATCTTTTACTGCTTCAAATCCGTTTGGATAAGTTTTGTTAATATGCTGTAATGATAAACTTGCCATTTCTCATTTTCCTCCTAGACGATATGTAAATATCCGTTTTTTGCTTTTTGAACTGTGTTTAGTATACAGCTATCTTGTTTTTTTTTCCATAGTTCAAATGCCCAAATATTTTTCCAACTCTTTGTAAGCCTAGACAATGCCAATAGCATTACTGGCATTTTGACATATTTTTCTGAATTACATAAGCAATCTGCACAATTCCGCCCGTAACCCTCTTTACACAAGCCTTTCTCTTACTTATAATAATGGCTATATAAAACGAAAACAGAAAGGATACGCACATGTTTCGATTAATGGGAAGCATTTATAAAGATACACATATATTAAAAAGTACGGTTATATGCGATGATACCAAGGACAGCCGGACTCAAAAGGTCTTTCATTCTCTGGACAGCATCTGCCATAAATTCGATTTGCCGTCTCCTATATGGCTGGACGCCAATGTTAAGGATTTTCAGAAGTTTTCCAAAGTACGTTTTTCTCAGGATAACTTTATTGAAATTCTGGATTTTGATTATTTTGAAATTCAGATTATTGAAGAAGATTAAAAATGGGGCTGTCGCTTTAACGATTAGTAAATCGTGAAGCGGCAGCTTCCTTTTTTCTGATTTTCGCTATATAGTTGCTCTGTTTCTATTGAAACAATAGCTTTTTCGTAAAAAAGCCGTACTTTAATACAATCCAAAACTGGATTTGAAAAAAAATTTTGGATTCTCTAAATTTATGCACTCTTCAAAGGAAATAAATGCCTTCCAGTTTTCCCTTTTTGGATTTTGTTATGAAGTTTATTTACATTTTTTGCCATTGCCAGCAAAACACTTTCAGCAAGAACATTCGCTGTGCCACGACTCAAATATCTGCGAAACTGCATATCCTGTTTCAGTTCACCAAAAGATCCTTCTGCTTGGATGCTTCTATTTATTCTAAGAAGAATTCCTTTGTCAGAAAGAATCCGCTCCAAATCTTCCTCCCGATATTTCAAAAATGTTTTTGCTACGGAAAGCACTTTGTTTCTCTCTTCTATTGGTGTTTTACAGTTATTCCCCTTGATGCACTCTTTCTTGTAAGGACAATCTTTACATTCTTTACATTGATAAATGTTTTTTTCACTGATATATCCGGTTTTAGATTTAGAGCGACGGAGATGTGTAAAGGGCAGCTGTTTCCCATTTTTACAAATATAAGAGTCACTTTTTTCATCATACTTCATATTTTCTATACGGCCGATGTCGTTTCTATATTTTCTCTTTTTTGATATTTCATAATTCGATGGTTTGATAAATGCCAACTGCTGATTTTGATCTAGAAATACATAATTCTCTTCACTTTCATATCCAGCATCTGCAATGATTTTTTGATACTTAAATGTCAGATATTCTTCTGTTTCCTTTAAGAAGGGAATTAAGGTGGTAGTATCTGTGGGCTGTGGTCCGATTGTCAGCCATACAATGTATTCAGAATCAACTCCATGCTGTAAATTAAATGCTGGCTTTAACTGTCCATTTCCCATTGCGTCTTCTTTCATCCGCATAAAGGTGGCATCCGGATCTGTTTTAGAATAACTGTTCCTTTTTCCACAAATATGCAGTTTTTTTGTATATCCTTTTAAACGGTCCAGATAGTCTTCTAATGTTTCGATACTCTTTTGCAGCTGAGTTTTTCGTTTCCCAATACCATGTACAAATACAATGTTTTCTTCTTGTTTTAATGCGTACAGCTTTTTGCGTAACCGTTTTACGTGTTTCATTTTAACAGTATCACCGTGAACAATCCGAATACCATAAAGTTGCTCACATTCTGCAATGAGATCGGCGATTTTAATCAGCAACTTCGCCTGATTTTTGGTTACCGTCTTTTTCCATACAAATGTATATTTATTGGCGCAGGCTTCGATTTTTGTACCGTCTATAAAAATCGTTTCTCCCGAAATTTCTCCAAGTTCGTAAAGGAGATTAGACATTTCAGCGAGAATTCGTTTCGCACACGGAGCAAAATGAATACTTCGGAAACGGGCAAAAGTGGCATGGTCAGGAACTGGTTTTCCCTCTAAAAGATACATGAAATTAATATCTCGCTTACAGTTCAATTCCATAGAGCGAGAGGAATAATCACCATTCATATAGGAATATAAAACAATCTTCAAGAGTGTTCTTGGCGATACTGTATTTATTCTTTCATAAGTAGAATATAAGTCCGTTAAATCCATAGCCTCCACAAACTGACTCAGCAACCGCACAGAATCATCTACTGGAATAATTGTTTCTAAGTTTAAAGGAAGTTTTAGTTGATATCCTTCCTCATTCAAAGTATAATTCTTGTGTAATAATATAGGGGTTTGCATACTTATATTTTACACCAACAGCCAGGTTTTTCGAAGCCTGGCTGTAATTTTTTGCATAGAAAAGAGGCTGCGCACTAATTATTTAGTGCGACAGCCCCGTTTTCTCAATTATAATCTTTCTAATAATTCTTTTCTTCTTTCTTCATATCCCGGTTTTCCCAAGAGCGCAAACATATTCTTTTTATAGCTTTCTACACCCGGTTGGTCAAATGGATTTACTCCTGTCAAGTAACCGCTAATACCGCAGGCAAACTCAAAGAAATAGAAGAGCTGTCCTAAATAGAACTCATTCTGCTGTGGAATTTTCACCATAAGATTTGGTGTATTTCCGTCTGTATGTGCAAGAATTGTTCCGTTCATAGCACTTTTATTAACAAAATCCATGCCTTTTCCCGCCAGATAGTTTAAGCCGTCCAAATCGCTTTCTGCTTCTTTGATAATCACGTCTTCTTTTGGTTCTGCGATTTCAAGAACTGTTTCAAACATAATTCTGGAGCCGTCCTGAATAAACTGTCCCAGAGAATGTAAATCAGTAGTAAAGTCTACGGATGCAGGGTAAATACCTTTCTGGTCCTTTCCTTCACTTTCTCCGTATAACTGCTTCCACCATTCAGCAACATAATGCAATGTTGGTTCATAATTTGCAAGGATTTCTACTGCTTTTCCTTTTCTATGAAGAATATTACGAACTGCCGCATATTTTAAAGCATCATTTTCTGCATAAGAAGTATTTAATGCTAATTCTCTTCCTGATGCAGCACCTTCCATAAGTGCATCAATGGAAACACCGCTTACTGCAATTGGCAAAAGTCCTACTGCCGTAAGTACAGAGAAACGTCCTCCTACATCATCAGGTACAACGAATGTCTCGTATCCTTCTTCTGTTGCCAGAGTTTTCAGCGCTCCTCTTTCTTTATCGGTAGTTGCGTAAATTCTCTTTGCCGCTTCTTCTTTTCCGTACTTTTCTTCAATCATTTCTTTGAAAATACGGAAAGCAATCGCAGGCTCAGTCGTTGTTCCTGATTTTGAAATCATATTGATCGAAAAATCTCTGTCTCCGATCACATCGATCAGATGTCTGATATAAGTACTGCTGATGCTGTTTCCGACATAATAAATCTCAGGTGTTTTGCGCATTTCCTTGGAAATCACATTATAAAAGCTGTGCCCTAAAAATTCATTTGCAGCCCTTGCTCCAAGGTAAGAACCACCGATTCCGATCACAAGAAGCACTTCTGAATCGCTCTGAATCTTTGCTGCCGCCTTCTGAATGCGTGCAAATTCTTCTTTATCATAATCTACCGGAAGATCGATCCAACCAAGAAAATCATTTCCTGCCCCTGATTTGGACACTAATTTTTCTCTTGCAGCTACTGCCAGTTCACTCATATACTCTACTTCATGCGCATTGATAAATTTGCTTGCTTTTGAATAGTCAAATCTTACTTTATTTGCCATCGTTATCCTCTCCTTCTAAATATGCCTCATAATCATATTTATTTTATCAAATGGTCCTCTGTTTATCAAGCCAAAAACTCCTCTAAGATATCCCGGATCATTGCCTCCCGTTTCAGGTCATTTTCCATTTTATCCATAACTTCCTCAGATTTTCTCTCTTCCTGCTGTGCTTCCGCAAATAATTCTTTCTCTTTTCCACCTCTGTTCTCCCGCATTTCCATTTGAGCTTGATCCACAGTCTGTTCTTCAGTCTTTGCCTGCGCCAGATTCTCCTGCCGATCCCACTCCTCCGATGGGTTACCGTCTACCTGCTGAGCGGACTGCACTTCTTCCTTGTCTCCCCGCATTTCCTGCCTCGCTGCTTTTTGATACCGGTGTGCACATACATTTTGAAGATAATCCACCATGTAGACATGAAGCATTTCCACTTTATATTTTTCATCCGTTGCCTGACAAATCAAAAACAGAAGTACCATTTCAATCGCTCCAAACGCACCATACCGAAATGCCTGCTCTCCCATTCCATAAATACTGTAACTAAGCAATGCCCCTATGAGCCCCAAAATCCCGACAAATCTCATCGACTGCCGCTCCAGCTGCTGCCATGTATGCAACCGCAAACCTACAGACCGATATTCATGAATAAATTTTTCTACAAATGCACCTACATTGTCCACCTTGTCACTGACCATACATGCATGTTCAAATTTTGCACGAACAAGCTTCATAAAGCGATGACTGCTCTTTGACATATTTTCTGCAGCCTTCACCAAACTCCGAAGTGTCCCTTCCGAAACCAGTTTACTGAGTATCCCAATTCCTCCGATCACCCCCATTAGATAAAAAATCATCTGTGTGTCTAACATTGTCTTGAACATAAAAGAGTCCCTCCTTCTTCTTTCTTCTCATTACTGATTCTGCGTTCATTATAGACCAGGAATGTCCGAAGAAAAAGAGGAGCGACTCTTGAATCGTTCATCAAAATTCGACAGAATCGTTTTTCTTTTCTCATTCTGTCTTTTGCTTTTTTCTTATAAACGTGGAAGCAGATTCTGTACAAGCCTTACAGAATGCTCGATTGCCTTCTGCTCAAATGCCGGATAATCCATCTCCGCACTGTTGTCGGCTTTGTCCGAAATTGCTCGAAGAATGACACACGGAATTTTGTTCAAATATGCCGCATGCGCGATGGACGCACCTTCCATTTCCACACAATCTGCGCCAAATCGCTCAGTAATCCTCTGCTTTACTTCCGATTCTGCGATAAACTGATCTCCACTGGCGATTCGCCCTGTAAATGTATGAATATCTGGATTTGCTTCTTCATTTGCTTCTTTCGCAAGCTTTGCAAGTCTTTCATCTGCCGGAAATGCCAGGACATCCATGTTTGGAACCTGACCGACCGGATCCCCAAATGTGGATGCATCCACATCATGTTGTACCGCATCTTTGGAAATCACAATATCACCAATATCAATAGCTGCATTTAAAGATCCTGCAATTCCCGTATTGATCAAAAGATCTACTCCAAATCTATCTACAAGAATCTGTGCACAGATTGCTGCATTTACCTTCCCGATTCCACTCCGCACAACAACAACTTCCTTGCCGCAAAGCATTCCTTTGCAGAAAGTCATAGAAGCCTTCTCCACCACTTCACTAATCTCCATCTTCTCTTTCAGAATTGCTACTTCCTTCTCCATCGCACCGATAATTCCTATGATCATCTCTTTTCCTCCTGTTTGTATCATTTTGTTTCTCAATTATAGCAAAGATTTGCTCCAATACCTAGTGTCCTGGCACATTTATTTTCAGATGGGCATGTTATCTGGCGCAAATCCTTCAACAGACTGGTATTTTT
>ERZ773248.2262-NODE-2262-length-12035-cov-17.073372_pt1 | contig 12035 bp, 8 predicted proteins | sample MGYA00580518_ERZ773248 | MGnify/ENA primary metagenome ERZ773248 (study PRJEB29015, sample SAMEA2737762) | human gut metagenome | biome: human gut; feature: human-associated habitat; material: faeces | place: China | collected 2012 ...
CCGCCCGCCATCGAGCAGAGTTTTACACCTAATTGGGGATAAAACAGCTGATGGCGGGAGGTGGTGTTGTTTTGATCGGCACCCAGCTTGTACCGTTACTTTCCGGTTTGTTTAGCTGAGAAACTTAGGAGGGAGATGACTCATGGATCGGATATTTGAAGCGATTGAAGAATGGATGAGGAATCTTCTGACAGGCATGGTAAGTTCCAACCTGACAACAATGTATACCGATGTCAATGAAAAGACCGGTCAGATTGCTGCTCAGGTTGGGCAGACACCGCAGGGCTGGAATGGGAACATTTTCAGCATGATACAAAATCTTTCCGATTCGGTCATTGTACCGATTGCCGGTATGATTATTACCTTTGTGCTTTGTTATGAGCTGATTTCCATGTTAACAGAAAAGAACAATATGCATGACATTGATACATGGATGTTCTTTAAATATTTTTTCAAGATGTGGGTGGCAGTCTGGATCGTCAGCCATACTTTCACGATTACCATGGCGGTATTTGATGTCGGGCAGTCAGTAGTGAGCCGGGCCGCTGGTGTCATCAGTTCCGATACAGCGATCAATATAGATACGATGATTACCACGATGGAAACGGCAATGGAATCTATGGAAATCGGTGAACTTGTCATACTGGCACTGGAAACGATGCTTGTGAGCCTGTGTATGAAGGTTATCTCAGTCTTTATTACAGTGATTTTGTATGGGCGTATGATTGAAATCTATCTCTATTCGTCCGTTGGAGCTATTCCATTTGCAACTATGTCTAACCGGGAATGGGGGCAGATTGGAAACAACTATCTTCGTGGATTGTTTGCACTGGCATTTCAGGGATTCTTTATGATGGTCTGCGTGGGAATTTACGCAGTCTTAGTAGCGAATATCCAGATGTCAGATAACATACATTCTGCATTGTTCGGCGTGATGGCATACACGGTAATCCTTTGTTTCAGTTTGATGAAAACAGGAAACTTTGCCCGTAGTATCTTCAACGCTCACTAAGAAAGGGGGAACTGGCAATGGCATTTGTATCAGTGCCTAAAGACTTAACCAAGGTCAAAAATAAGATCATCTTCAACCTGACCAAACGGCAGCTGATCTGTTTTGGGATTGCGGCGGCAGTAGGAGTTCCGTTTTATTTCCTTACCAGAGGGATCATCGGTTCCAGTAACGCAGCCACCGGGATGTGCCTTTTGATGCTTCCGGCATTTTTATTTGCCATGTATGAAAAGGATGGACTTCCGTTAGAAAAGGTTTTGAAAAATATGATCACCGTGAAATTTATCCGTCCTCCGGTACGGAAGTATCAGATGGAAAATCTGTATGAGAAGAAATTTATCATGGTCAGAAAAAAGAAGGGAGGACAGAAGAGTGTTAAAAAGAAAAAACGATAGACAGCCACCGCAGAGATTGGAAGAAGAACGTTATGCAAATGATTACTGGCTGGATGAAGAGGATGGTGGAGAAGATATTCCAGATCCGGCGGTCAGCAGTAAGCCGGTAAGCGGCAGACTGCACAGCGAGCCAATGGTAACGGGTTATGAAGCATTGGAAAGACAGAGAGGGGTACGCCGACCAAACAGGAAGCTGACCCGCAGGGAAAAGAAGGCTTTGAAAAGGGCACAGAAATATGAAGCGAAACTTCATAAAGAGCATGAAAAAGCGGATAAGAAAAATGCGAAGAAAGAAGCGAAGCTTGCGGCAAAAGCAGAGAAACAGGCAATGCGTGAAGCAAAGAAAAGTGCAAAGAAGAAAAAGAGCAGTTCAGCTACAGCACCGCCAAGACAGCAGCCGGAAGGGAAGAAGGTTTCAGGAGGAAAAGGTGGAACCACTGAAAAGAAAGTGGCAAATACTGCCAAAGATAAACGGATTACAGCACAGCAGTCCATTCCTTATCATGAGATGGGGAGAGATGGTATCTGCAGGGTGCAGGATAAATTTTATTCCAAGACCATCCGTTTTTATGACATCAACTACCAGTTAGCTCAGAATGAGGATAAAAATGCAATCTTTGAAAACTGGTGCGACTTCTTAAATTATTTTGACAGCACGATTCATTTTCAGCTTTCCTTTATCAATCAGCACAGCAACATGGCGGAGTATGAAAAGGTTATCCATATCAATCCGCAGGAGGATGAGTTTGATGATCTGCGTATGGAGTTTGCACAGATGCTTAATAATCAACTGGCGAAAGGAAATAATGGTCTGATGCGTACCAAGTATATTACGTTTGGTATTGAAGCAGAGAATATCCGGGAAGCACGACCGAAGCTGGAACGTATCGAGTCGGATATTATGAATAACTTCAAGATCCTTGGTGTAACAGCGTATCCGCTGAATGGAACGGAAAGGCTGCAGATCATGTACGAGACATTTAATCAGGATAGTAAAGTCCCTTTCCATTTTTCTTATGATGAGGTACTTCGGACAGGTCTTAGCACAAAGGATTATATCGCACCGACCAGCTTCGTATTTAAGAATGGAAAAGATTTTCAGATGGGTGGAACGATAGGAGCCGTTTCTTATCTTCAGATTCTTGCCCCAGAGCTTACGGACAAGATGCTGGCAGAGTTTTTGGAGATGGACAGTAACCTTATGGTGAATTTCCATATCCAGTCCATTGACCAGATGAAAGCGATCAAGCTGGTAAAGAGCAAGGTGACCGATATTAACCGGATGAAGATTGAGGAGCAGAAAAAGGCAGTCCGTGCCGGATATGACATGGACATTATCCCATCAGACTTAAATACATATGGTGGAGAAGCCAAGAGACTTCTGGAAGATTTACAGTCCAGGAATGAGAGGATGTTCCTTGTAACGGCACTGTTTTTAAATACGGCAGAGACAAAGCAGGAGCTTGAAAATGTCGTATTCCAGACTGCCGGTATTGCACAGAAATATAACTGTGCATTGAAACGTCTGGATTATCAGCAGGAGCAGGGGATTATGAGCTGCCTGCCGCTTGCTATGAATCTTGTGCCGATCAAAAGGGCACTTACTACAACATCTACGGCAATCTTTGTTCCGTTTACCACACAGGAATTGTTTATGGGCGGGGAATCCATTTACTATGGTTTAAATGCCCTTTCCAATAACCTGATCATGGCAGACAGAAAGAAACTGAAAAACCCGAATGGTTTGATTTTGGGTACACCGGGTGCCGGTAAGTCATTTGCGGCAAAGCGTGAGATCACCAACGCATTTATCGTGACAAAAGATGACATTATCGTGTGCGATCCGGAAGGGGAGTATTATCCGTTGTTCCGGGCATTTCATGGACAGGTTATCCGCATTTCACCAACCAGCCATGATTATATCAATCCGATGGACATCAATTTGGATTATGCAGATGATGATGACCCACTTTCCTTAAAGTCCGATTTTATCCTGTCTCTTTGTGAGCTGGTAGTTGGTGGGAAGAATGGACTGGAGCCGGTAGAAAAAACAGTTATTGACCGTTGTGTACGTCTGGTGTATCAGGACTTCCTTTCTGACCCAGTACCGGAAAAGATGCCAATCTTAGAGGATTTATATAATCTTCTCCGTGAGCAGAAGGAACAGGAAGCACAGCGTCTTGCGACTGCACTGGAAATCTACGTTAACGGTTCTCTGAAAGTATTCAATCACAGAACTAACGTGGAATTGAGTAACCGCATGGTATGTTTTGACATCAAAGACTTGGGGAAACAGCTGAAAAAGCTTGGGATGCTGATCGTACAGGATCAGGTATGGAACAGGGTGACGATTAACCGTTCAGCGAATAAGAGTACCAGATACTATATTGATGAGTTCCATCTGCTTTTAAAAGAAGAACAGACAGCTGCGTACAGTGTGGAAATCTGGAAGCGATTCCGTAAATGGGGCGGTATTCCGACGGGTATCACACAGAATGTAAAAGACCTGCTTGCCAGCCGTGAGATAGAAAATATCTTTGAAAATTCTGACTTTATCCTGATGTTAAACCAGGCATCCGGTGACAGGCAGATTCTTGCAAAGCAGCTGAACATTTCACCACATCAGCTTTCTTATGTTACCAACAGTGGTGAAGGTGAGGGGCTGGTCTTTTATGGCAGTACCATTATCCCGTTTAAGGATAAATTTGATAATTCCCTGATGCTGTATGCGTTGATGACTTCTAAGCCAGATGAGGTAGAGAAGCGTAAAAAACTTGGTATTGAAGAAAGAGACGATTAAAAAATATAAAAAACAAAATAGAACAAAAGCAGGGGATGAGCCGGGAAAGGATTTCCGGCCTTTTTTCTGCCCAAAAATGAAATGGAGGATTACTACATGAGAGATTATACGAATTTTGAGAGATGCAATGGAGAACCTTGCTGTGTATTTGCAGAGAGGATCTGTGCAGACAATTATAAAGAACTTTTAGAAAAAGGAAAGGACAGTAACGGGGAGGAGGTGTTTGGCGAGATGTTAGATGATCTGCTGTATTTAGCGGAACTGATTGACTTTATGGGGATTACTTCCTGTCTGGCTGCAAGAGGAACATTGAGTGAAAGACTTACAGATAAGCTGACAGATTCCATTGCAGGACTGGCAGATGAGGTACTGGAAAAATGGGAGAACTATCAGGATAAAGCAGAATAACAGGTAAACAGTAAAGGGGATGGTGAGATTTGCAGGAGCATGAGTATAAGGCGAGAGATAAAACCGTCCAGAAGATGAGCCGTGATGGTCTTAGAGAAGAGAATCTTCGGAATAAAGAAGAAAAAAGGATCACTGGACGGGACATGGATACAGAGGTTTCCCGTAGTGAAAAAAAGGATGAACTGGATTTCAGTAAGAGAAGGCGTGAGCATATCAATGAAAAAATGGAAACAGAACATTCGGAGAAGAGTTCCCCAAAAACCAGATATAGTAGAGAAACTGTACTGGATGAGAAGTCAGAACAAGATATAGATGGAGAACTGGATGGGGAACAAGTAGCCGATGAAAGCACAGCTGCAACGAAATCCGCATTTCGCAGTGAGAGCATCCGTGGACAGCCAAGGGGAGAACGGGCTTATCTGGAAACGGTTGCAGACAGCCAGGATCTCCGTAAGAAAAAGATGGTCAGAGATTATGCGTCAAAAGAAAGACGGAAGGAAAAGGAGGCGTCCGAAGAAAGCAAGACGGCAAAGAGAGAAGCTGCCCGGTACAGGGAAACTTCAGAAGTGGCAGAAGAGTCTCTGGATGGATTTTCGGAGGAGATCAAAGGCAAATCGAAGCGGGAACGTGTGCTGAAAGAACAGCGGAAAAAGAGTTCCAGATTATCGTTTGGCGATGAAAGTGATGGCATGGTACATGGAGCCGGTATCGGTATCCGAAGTTCTGCATCTGCCGTGAAAGATGCTGCGGCTACGGCGGCTCATTGGAAAACCCATGAGGCAGAAGATGATAATGCTGCGGTAGAAGGGGCACACCGGGCAGAGCTTGCAGGAGAAAGCCTTGCAAGAAAATCCATTTATACAAGGGAACGCTTAAAGCAAAGGAGGGAACAGTCAAAAAGACTGAAAGAAAGCGTTCTTGATGAAGCAGAAAAAAGCAGGCTGATGTTTGAATCTGTTTATGGAAATGAAGCAAAAAATATGGTGAAGAAGGAAGCGGAGCAGAAAAGAAAATCTGCATTGCAAAAACTGTTCCAGAAGAAACGCTATCAGAAACAGTATCAGGCAGCAAAGCAGAGTAAAAAGGCAAAGGATGCCATGATTACTTCAGCACAGAAATTTACAGAAAAGGCGAAAGATGCGGTCAAAATGATTGCGGCACAAAACCGTGGGATTTTTGCTACAGTTGCTATCTTTGGATTGATCTTTGTCTTGATTGCAGCAAGTTTTACCAGCTGCAGTGCATCCCTGCAGGGAGCTTCGTCTGCCATTATTTCCACCAGTTATTCCAGTACAGATGAGGACATTTATGTCGCTGAAAATGCATACCGGGCATTAGAAGAAGCCTTAAATACGCAGATCAATCAGATGGAATCCACGCATCCGGATTACGATGAATACCGGTACCAGATTGATGAGATCGGACATAATCCATATCAGCTGATCTCTTATCTGACAGTTAAATACGGTGGTTTTACTTATGATGAAGTAGCAGAGGAGATAGAGTCCATTTTCCGCCAGCAGTATGGTATTACGACAGATTCTACCAGAGAGACAGTTACCGAAACAAAGACAGTCCGGGTAGGAGAATCACTGGGACAGGTTGTCACCAGTGGGTATTGTAACTGCTCCATCTGCTGTGGGCAGTGGAGTGGAGGACCGACAGCCAGCGGTGCGATGCCGACAGCTAATCATACGATCGCAGTAGATGCATCGAATCCTTTTGTACCGATGGGAACCCATGTCATTATGAATGGTGTGGAATATGTAGTAGAAGATACCGGAGCTTTTGCAAGATATGGTGTTCAGTTTGATGTTTATTATGATAATCATGCAGCAGCTTCCGCACATGGGCACCAGACATGGGAGGCATACATAGCAGACAGCAATGGAAGCCAGGAAGTGCAGGTTACGACAACGAAAGAAGTAAACCGTCTGGATGTGACGATGACAAACCGCAATCTGGATACCGTATTGAGAAGCCGCATGACGGAAGAAGAACAGGAAAGATACGATGCATATAACAAATATTATGGAAATCGTGATTACCTGTTTGACTTAAACAGCATACCCACCGGAAGTGGAGGCTTTGGTTATACCATACCGACAGATGCTTTATCTGATCCACAGTTTGCAAAGATGATCCGGGAAGCAGAGAAATATCTGGGAGTTCCTTATGTCTGGGGTGGCTATTCCCCAAGTGGATTTGATTGTTCCGGATTTGTAAGCTGGGTTATCAATAATTGTGGAAATGGATGGAATATTGGAAGATGTACTGCCGATGGACTTCGTTCTCACTGTTCGCAGGTATCTCCATCGGAAGCAAAACCGGGAGACTTGATCTTCTTCCAGGGCACCTATAACACAAGTGGAGCGAGTCATGTTGGAATCTATGTCGGCAATAACATGATGATCCATTGTGGTAAGCCGGTGCAATATACAAGTATCGCAAGTGCCTACTGGCAGGAACATTTTATGGCATTTGGTCGTCTGCATTAGAGGAGGTGACAGGCAGATGAACATGAAATTAAAAAAGATTCTGGATGATATTCAGAAGACAGAGGATAAGATTGCAGAGCTGCAGGAACATCTGAAACGGCAGAATACATTAAAACAGCAGATGGAAGATGTGGAGATCATCAAATCTTTCCGTTCTATGAAACTGGACAGCCGGGAGTTACTGGTATTGCTTGACGGGATTCAGAAAGGAACCGTTACGATTCAGATGAATGAGGACGGCGGTATCACAGTGGAGGATACCAAGGAGACACCCCAAAAAGAAAGCGATAACAGACCACCTGTGGGGCAGGTGGCAGAAAGAGAGGTTTTAGATGATGAGGAATAAAGTGGTAAAGAAACTTCTGATAATTGCTATGGCGGTAACAATGATTTCGGGAACGTCCATTGCTACTGTTTATGCAAATGCAAATCCACCGGCAGAAGAGACAACGACAGCGGTGGTGGAAGAGACAACAACAGAAAAGAATAAAGATACGGAGAAAGCAGAGGATACGGGAAGAGTTACCGGAGAGAGTAATAATTCTGCTTTTTCTACACCGGGAAATGCCCAGCTTGTAGATGATAAGGAAAATGATGATACAAAACAGTTCCTTACTATCCAGACGAAAAAGGGGAATACTTTTTACATGGTCATTGACCGTTCCAGTAATACAGAGAACGTATATATGATGTCTCTGGTTGATGAGAACGATCTGGCAGAATTTCTGGATGAAACAGAAAAAGACAAGGAAACTGAAGAATCAACCGTAGTGATCCCGGAAACCACACCGGAGACTACACCAGCAGCAGAGGAGGAAACCAAAGTGAAGAAAGAAGAGAAAAGCGGAATGAATGTGAAAGGTCTTGCAGCTATCGTAGTTGCAGCAATCTTAGGCTTTGCAGGAATCGCAGTCTATAAGAAACATGGACGCAGTAAGGACGAAGATTATGTAAGTGAACAGCTTGAATTTTCAGACGGTCCGTATGTAAATGAAGAGGACGATGAAAAAGAAGAATAAGCGTTTTTAAAAGATGGAAACAGTAATAAGGACAGGGGCAGCCAGAAATCTTGGCTGCCTTTTTTGGTAGAAAGGAAAGGATTATGTCTAAATTTTTAGTGATCGCAGAGAAGCCAAGTGTAGCACAAAGTTATGCGAAAAATCTGTCCGCTTATAAGAGGGAGGACGGTTATCTGGAGGGAGAAAGCTGTATTGTCAGCTGGTGTTTAGGACATCTGGCAGAATACGCACAGCCAGAGGAATATGACCCGAAATATGAAAAATGGCAGTTTGATGATCTGCCAATCCTTCCAGAAGCATGGAAGCTGAAAGTTTCCAAGGATAAAAAGAAGCAGTTTGAAGTCATAAAAACTCTGATGAATCGAAGTGATGTGGAGTATCTGGTCAATGGCTGTGATGCAGGAAGAGAAGGAGAACTGATCTTTCAAAGGGTGTATGTGCTTGCCGGATGCAGGAAACCAGTGAAACGTCTGTGGATCAGCTCGATGGAAGATGCCGCCATTCAGAAAGGTTTTCAGACAATGAAAAGTGAGGAAGAATATAAGAATCTCTGTATGGCTGCGGTGTGCAGGGCACAGGCTGACTGGCTGATTGGAATGAATGGAACCAGAGCATACACCACGAGATATTTTAAACGATTGGTTGTGGGCAGGGTACAGACCCCAACCCTTGCCATGCTTGCAGAACGGCAGGAGAGGATCGAGCATTTTCAAAAAGAAGCGTTTTATAAGGTAGCACTGACAGATGGAAAACTTACAGTAGTTTCCGAGAATATTGCAAATGAAGAAGCTGCGGATTTGCTTGCAGCGTTATGTCATGGCTCGACCGCTGTGGTCACACAGATGAAGAAAGAACGTAAGAAATCATTTCCACCGAAACTTTATGATCTGACAAGCCTGCAGAGAGAAGCCAACCGTTACTTTGGATATACAGCGAAACTCACACTGGATATGTTACAGGAATTATATGAAGAAAAGCTGGTTACTTATCCAAGAACAGACAGCCAGTTTGTAACGGAGGATATGAAAGATTCGGTAGAGGAACTGGTAGAAAAAATGCCAGTATTACTTCCGTTTGTAGATTATGGGCAGTTGGGGCATGGCGTAAAAAGGGTAATCAACAATGCAAAGGTATCTGATCACCATGCGATTCTTCCAACGAAAGAAGCTGTGGAAAAAGGGATTGCTGATTTACCGGCAGATAAAAAGAATCTGATGATACTGGTCTGCCAGCAGCTGGTGCAGGCAACCGGGGAAGAATATCTGTATGAACAGACGGATATTACGGTCAAATGTCAGGAACATGATTTTACTGCCAGAGGAAAAGTGCCGGTGCAGATGGGATTTAAAGCGGCGGGGAATGCCTTTAAGAACCAGTGCGTGAAAGCCAAGCCGGAAGAAGAAACGGAAAAAGAAACTTTCATTCCATATGGTTATGAAGAAGGAATGATGTTTTCTCCGGTAAAGGCAGAAAAGACAGTACATTTTACTTCCCCGCCCAAACCATTCAATGAAGATACGCTCCTTGCTGCAATGGAAACAGCCGGTAATAAGGAGTTTGATTCTGAAACAGAAAAGAAAGGGCTGGGGACTCCGGCAACAAGGGCAAGCATCATTGAGAAATTGGTTTCTTCCGGTTATGCACAGAGAAAGGGAAAGCAGATATTACCAAGTACCGAGGGAAAGGAATTGGTAAAGGTCATGCCAGAGTATTTGAAATCAGCAGTAATGACAGCGGAATGGGAGAACCAGCTGTTGATGATGGAAAAGGGACAGATTACAGATACCCAGTTTATGGAAGAGATTACTTCTCTTGTCCGTAAGATTTTAGAGGTATGCAGGGAGATACCAGAAGAGGAACGTAGGAGATTCCAGACTGCGAGGGAAGTGATCGGCAAATGCCCGGTCTGTGGCAGTGATGTTTTTGAGGGAAAACAGAATTTTTACTGTTCAAACCGTCAGTGTGATTTTGCTCTTTGGAAAGAAAACCGTTTCTTAGGAAGCATGGAGAAAAATCTGGATAAAAAGATGGCAAGAGAACTTCTTGATAAAGCCTGTACCCATGTGAAAGGTCTGTATTCTAAAAAGAAAGATATGAAATTTGATGCAGATCTGTTACTTACACTGGAGGATGGCAAGCCGAGATTCCATCTGGAATTCCCAAAGAAGAAATAAGAAAAAGAAATAAGACAAGGAGGTAAAGCGATATGTCTAAATTACAGGACATCCGGGATTTGGCACAGGAACATGCGGTATCAGTGAGCGGTTCCCCCAGAGACTGGATGGATTATATGGATACAGCATCAAGATTATATCGGTATTCTTTTTCTGATCAGCTCCTGATTCATGCACAGCATCCGGAAGCAACGGCTTGTGCATCACTGGAATTATGGAATGAAAAGATGTTCCGATGGGTGAACCGTGGTGCAAGGGGGATCGCCCTGCTTGATGAAACAGGGCAGCATACCAGACTCCGTTATGTGTTTGATATTTCGGATACCCACATGGTAGCCGGGGGCAGAAGTCCGTATCTTTGGAAGATGCAGGAACACCAGAGAGAAGAGATCCTCACCCATCTGGCAGAGGTCTATGCTCTGGAAGAAAAGGATACAGCAACTTTGCAGGACGCATTGATGGCGGTTGCAAGGGAAATGGTCGCAGATAGTCTGGAAGAATATCTGGACGGTTTGGAGTATGCTGTGGAAGGAACGTATCTGGAAGATCTGGATGAAGTCACGATCCGCAGTGATTTCCGTCAGCTTGCAACGGACAGTGTTTACTATATGCTTTCCAGGCGATGCGGGCTTGACCCGATGGAACTTCTGGAAGAAGAGGACTTCATGCATATCACAGATTATAACCGTCTGTCAGTTCTCACCTTTCTTGGAAATGCGGCAAGCCAGCTCAGTGAGAGTATTCTGATTGATATTGGAAAGACCGTACATAAAATTTCTCTGGAAGAAGCCAGAAAAGAGGTTGAAATTTCCAATGAAAGGAATTATAATAACTTTAACACGTTAATGCGTGAAAATAAAAATCAGGACGTAGAAAACAACAAAGAAGAAAATATCGAGAATGAAGGAGGAACCGACTATGGAACTGACATATCATCGCAAGGGGGATTACCTGTTTCCGAACCTGACCGTAGAGGAGGAAGAAGTGACGATAGGGAAATACGGGATGCTTCGGAGGAGATTCCTGAAGGATCACAAGAACAGCCTGTATCAGAGCCTGTTCCTGACAGGAAAGCTGAACAGCCATCTGGCAGAGATCGAGAAGGCAGCACAGGAGAGGATGGACAGCCAGATGGAGAAACTGCTGAAGAACCATCCGGCACCGGACAAGGAAGCAGACCCGATGGCCTGGACAGCACATATGAACGCACTGATGGCAACAGCGGAAGAGAGCATCTTGACGGAATTGGTATACAGCTAGTTGAAGATACAAGAGAAGATGGACTGAGTAAAGCAGAGGAAGAAATTGCCTCTGCTTTATCTTTGCCCGAATATCCAACTGCAAGTGAACAAAGACGGCAGATCGAGGAAAGAGCAGCAGCCCTTTATGCCGGAGAAATCCCGATTCCAGAAAGCGTTGTCGATGATATTTTACGGACAGGAGGAAACCGGGCGGGCAGTCAACTTCGTATCATCTATAATTTTATGAGCGAACAGGCCCCGGAGGAATATACGGAGTTTGTGAAGCGTGAATACCGCAAAGGTGGAAAAGGCTTTCAGATTGATGGAAGTGAATATTCGGTCTGGTTTGATGAAACCGGGATGCAGATCGTAGTGGGGCATACGGTCACAGACCAGATTTTAGATAAGGCATTTTTATCATGGGAAGATGTCAGCGGACGTATCCATCAGCTTTTAGACCAGGGTGAATATGCACCGCAGTCTGTATTGGA
>ERZ773248.2284-NODE-2284-length-11903-cov-4.488859_pt1 | contig 11903 bp, 8 predicted proteins | sample MGYA00580518_ERZ773248 | MGnify/ENA primary metagenome ERZ773248 (study PRJEB29015, sample SAMEA2737762) | human gut metagenome | biome: human gut; feature: human-associated habitat; material: faeces | place: China | collected 2012 ...
ACGGGGTGCACTGAACTGTAGGTCGGATAAGACGCATAGCGTCGCATCCGACAACAATCTCGACCCTACAAATGATAACAATGACGAGGACAACATGAGCGACACAACGATCCTGCAAAACAGTACCCATGTCATTAAACCGAAAAAATCTGTGGCACTTTCTGGCGTTCCGGCGGGCAATACGGCGCTCTGCACCGTGGGTAAAAGTGGCAATGACCTGCATTACCGCGGCTACGATATTCTTGATCTGGCGAAACATTGCGAATTTGAAGAAGTGGCGCATCTGCTGATCCACGGCAAACTGCCGACCCGTGACGAACTCGCCGCTTACAAAACGAAACTGAAAGCCCTGCGCGGTTTACCGGCTAACGTGCGTACCGTGCTGGAAGCCTTACCGGCGGCGTCACACCCGATGGATGTTATGCGCACCGGTGTTTCCGCGCTCGGCTGCACGCTGCCAGAAAAAGAGGGGCATACCGTCTCTGGCGCGCGGGATATTGCCGACAAACTGCTGGCGTCGCTTAGCTCGATTCTTCTCTACTGGTATCACTACAGCCACAACGGCGAACGCATCCAACCGGAAACCGATGACGACTCCATCGGCGGTCACTTCCTGCATCTGCTGCACGGCGAAAAGCCATCGCAAAGCTGGGAAAAGGCGATGCATATTTCGCTGGTGCTGTACGCCGAACACGAGTTTAACGCCTCCACCTTTACCAGTCGGGTGATTGCGGGCACCGGCTCTGATATGTATTCCGCGATTATTGGCGCGATTGGCGCACTGCGCGGGCCAAAACACGGCGGGGCGAATGAAGTGTCGCTGGAGATCCAGCAACGCTACGAAACGCCGGACGAAGCCGAAGCAGATATCCGCAAGCGCGTGGAAAACAAAGAAGTGGTCATTGGTTTTGGTCATCCGGTTTACACCATCGCCGACCCGCGCCACCAGGTGATTAAACGTGTGGCGAAGCAGCTCTCGCAGGAAGGCGGCTCGCTGAAGATGTACAACATCGCCGATCGCCTGGAAACGGTGATGTGGGAGAGCAAAAAGATGTTCCCCAATCTCGACTGGTTCTCTGCTGTTTCCTACAACATGATGGGCGTTCCCACCGAGATGTTCACACCACTGTTTGTTATCGCCCGCGTCACCGGCTGGGCGGCGCACATTATCGAACAACGTCAGGACAACAAAATTATCCGTCCTTCCGCCAATTATGTTGGACCGGAAGACCGCCCGTTTGTCGCGCTGGATAAGCGCCAGTAAACCTCTACGAATAACAATAAGGAAACGTACCCAATGTCAGCTCAAATCAACAACATCCGCCCGGAATTTGATCGTGAAATCGTTGATATCGTCGATTACGTCATGAACTACGAAATCAGCTCTAAAGTGGCCTACGACACCGCACATTACTGCCTGCTCGACACGCTCGGCTGCGGTCTGGAAGCTCTCGAATACCCGGCCTGTAAAAAACTGCTGGGGCCAATTGTCCCTGGCACCGTCGTACCTAACGGCGTGCGCGTCCCCGGAACTCAGTTCCAGCTCGACCCCGTCCAGGCGGCATTTAACATCGGCGCGATGATCCGCTGGCTCGATTTCAACGATACCTGGCTGGCGGCGGAGTGGGGCCATCCTTCCGACAACCTCGGCGGCATTCTGGCAACGGCGGACTGGCTTTCGCGCAACGCGGTCGCCAGCGGCAAAGCGCCGTTGACCATGAAACAGGTGCTGACCGCAATGATCAAAGCCCATGAAATTCAGGGCTGCATCGCGCTGGAAAACTCCTTTAACCGCGTCGGCCTCGACCACGTTCTGTTAGTGAAAGTGGCTTCCACCGCCGTGGTCGCCGAAATGCTCGGCCTGACCCGCGAGGAAATTCTCAACGCCGTTTCGCTGGCGTGGGTGGACGGTCAGTCGCTGCGCACCTATCGCCATGCGCCGAACACCGGCACGCGTAAATCCTGGGCGGCGGGCGATGCCACTTCCCGCGCGGTACGTCTGGCACTGATGGCGAAAACGGGCGAAATGGGTTACCCGTCAGCCCTGACTGCGCCGGTGTGGGGCTTCTACGACGTCTCCTTTAAAGGTGAATCGTTCCGCTTCCAGCGCCCGTACGGTTCCTACGTTATGGAAAATGTGCTGTTCAAAATCTCCTTCCCGGCGGAGTTCCACTCCCAGACGGCAGTTGAAGCAGCGATGACGCTCTATGAACAGATGCAGGCAGCAGGCAAAACGGCGGCGGATATCGAAAAAGTGACCATTCGCACCCACGAAGCCTGTATTCGCATCATCGACAAAAAAGGGCCGCTCAATAACCCGGCAGACCGCGATCACTGCATTCAGTACATGGTGGCGATCCCGCTGCTATTCGGGCGCTTAACGGCGGCAGATTACGAGGACAACGTTGCGCAAGATAAACGCATTGACGCCCTGCGCGAGAAGATCAATTGCTTTGAAGATCCGGCATTTACCGCTGACTACCACGACCCGGAAAAACGCGCCATCGCCAATGCCATTACCCTTGAGTTCACCGACGGCACACGATTTGAAGAAGTGGTGGTGGAGTACCCCATTGGTCATGCTCGCCGCCGTCAGGATGGTATTCCGAAACTGGTCGATAAATTCAAAATCAATCTCGCGCGCCAGTTCCCGACTCGCCAACAGCAGCGCATTCTGGAGGTTTCTCTCGACAGAGCTCGCCTGGAACAGATGCCGGTCAATGAGTATCTCGACCTGTACGTCATTTAAGTAAACGGCGGTAAGGCGTAAGTTCAACAGGAGAGCATTATGTCTTTTAGCGAATTTTATCAGCGTTCGATTAACGAACCGGAGCAGTTCTGGGCCGAGCAGGCCCGGCGTATTGACTGGCAGACGCCCTTTACGCAAACGCTCGATCACAGCAATCCGCCGTTTGCCCGTTGGTTTTGTGAAGGCCGAACCAACTTGTGCCACAACGCCATCGACCGCTGGCTGGAGAAACAGCCAGAGGCGCTGGCGCTGATTGCCGTCTCTTCGGAAACAGAAGAAGAGCGCACCTTTACCTTTCGTCAGCTGCATGACGAAGTGAACGCGGTGGCCTCAATGTTGCGTTCATTGGGTGTGCAGCGCGGCGATCGGGTGCTGGTGTATATGCCGATGATTGCCGAAGCGCATATTACTCTGCTGGCCTGCGCGCGCATTGGCGCTATTCACTCGGTGGTGTTTGGTGGATTTGCCTCGCACAGCGTGGCGGCGCGAATTGATGACGCTAAACCGGTGCTGATTGTCTCGGCTGATGCCGGAGCGCGCGGTGGCAAAATCATTCCCTATAAAAAATTGCTCGACGATGCGATAAGTCAGGCGCAGCACCAGCCACGCCATGTTTTGCTGGTGGATCGCGGGCTGGCGAAAATGGCGCGCGTCAGCGGGCGGGATGTCGATTTCGCGTCGTTGCGCCATCAACACATCGGCGCGCGGGTACCGGTGGCGTGGCTGGAATCCAACGAAACCTCCTGCATTCTCTACACTTCCGGCACGACCGGCAAACCTAAAGGCGTGCAGCGTGACGTTGGCGGATATGCGGTGGCGCTGGCGACCTCGATGGACACCATTTTTGGCGGCAAAGCGGGCAGCGTGTTCTTTTGCGCATCGGATATCGGCTGGGTGGTGGGGCATTCGTATATCGTTTACGCGCCGCTGCTGGCGGGGATGGCGACTATCGTTTACGAAGGATTGCCGACCTGGCCGGACTGCGGCGTGTGGTGGAAAATCGTCGAGAAATATCAGGTTAGCCGGATGTTCTCAGCGCCGACCGCCATTCGCGTGCTGAAAAAATTCCCTACCGCTGAAATTCGCAAACACGATCTCTCGTCGCTGGAAGTGCTCTATCTGGCTGGAGAACCGCTGGACGAGCCGACCGCCAGTTGGGTGAGCAATACGCTGGATGTGCCGGTCATCGACAACTACTGGCAGACCGAATCCGGCTGGCCGATTATGGCGATTGCTCGCGGTCTGGACGACAGGCCGACGCGTCTGGGAAGCCCCGGTGTGCCGATGTATGGCTATAACGTGCAGTTGCTTAATGAAGTCACCGGCGAACCGTGTGGCGTCAACGAGAAAGGGATGCTGGTGGTGGAAGGGCCGCTGCCGCCGGGGTGTATTCAGACCATCTGGGGCGACGACGGCCGCTTTGTGAAGACTTACTGGTCGCTGTTTTCCCGCCCGGTGTACGCCACCTTTGACTGGGGCATCCGTGACGCTGACGGTTATCACTTTATTCTCGGGCGCACTGACGATGTAATTAACGTTGCCGGGCATCGGCTGGGGACGCGCGAGATTGAAGAGAGTATCTCCAGCCATCCGGGCGTTGCCGAAGTGGCGGTGGTTGGGGTGAAAGATGCGCTGAAAGGGCAGGTGGCGGTGGCGTTTGTCATTCCGAAAGAGAGCGACAGTCTGGAAGATCGTGATGTGGCGCACTCGCAAGAGAAGGCGATTATGGCGCTGGTGGACAGCCAGATTGGCAACTTTGGCCGCCCGGCGCACGTCTGGTTTGTCTCGCAATTGCCAAAAACGCGATCCGGAAAAATGCTGCGCCGCACGATCCAGGCGATTTGCGAAGGACGCGATCCTGGAGATCTGACGACCATTGATGATCCTGCGTCGTTGGATCAGATCCGCCAGGCGATGGAAGAGTAGGTTATTGTCGGATGCGTCGCGCGGTGCATCCGGCACTGTGTGCCGATGCCTGATGCGACGCTGACGCGTCTTATCATGCCTACGGACCTGAACCGTAGGTCGGATAAGGCGCTCGCGCCGCATCCGACACCATGCTCAGATGCCTGATGCGACGCTGACGCGTCTTATCAGGCCTACCCACTGTTTTTACACCGATAATTTTTCCCCCACCTTTTTGCACTCATTCATATAAAAAATATATTTCCCCACGAAAACGATTGCTTTTTATCTTCAGATGAATAGAATGCGGCGGATTTTTTGGGTTTCAAACAGCAAAAAGGGGGAATTTCGTGTCGCAAGATAACAACTTTAGCCAGGGGCCAGTCCCGCAGTCGGCGCGGAAAGGGGTATTGGCATTGACGTTCGTCATGCTGGGATTAACCTTCTTTTCCGCCAGTATGTGGACCGGCGGCACTCTCGGAACCGGTCTTAGCTATCATGATTTCTTCCTCGCAGTTCTCATCGGTAATCTTCTCCTCGGTATTTACACTTCATTTCTCGGTTACATTGGCGCAAAAACCGGCCTGACCACTCATCTTCTTGCTCGCTTCTCGTTTGGTGTTAAAGGCTCATGGCTGCCTTCACTGCTACTGGGCGGAACTCAGGTTGGCTGGTTTGGCGTCGGTGTGGCGATGTTTGCCATTCCGGTGGGTAAGGCAACCGGGCTGGATATTAATTTGCTGATTGCCGTTTCCGGTTTACTGATGACCGTCACCGTCTTTTTTGGCATTTCGGCGCTGACGGTTCTTTCGGTGATTGCGGTTCCGGCTATCGCCTGCCTGGGCGGTTATTCCGTGTGGCTGGCTGTTAACGGCATGGGCGGCCTGGACGCATTAAAAGCGGTCGTTCCCGCACAACCGTTAGATTTCAATGTCGCGCTGGCGCTGGTTGTGGGGTCATTTATCAGTGCGGGTACGCTCACCGCTGACTTTGTCCGGTTTGGTCGCAATGCCAAACTGGCGGTGCTGGTGGCGATGGTGGCCTTTTTCCTCGGCAACTCGTTGATGTTTATTTTCGGTGCAGCGGGCGCTGCGGCACTGGGCATGGCGGATATCTCTGATGTGATGATTGCTCAGGGCCTGCTGCTGCCTGCGATTGTGGTGCTGGGGCTGAATATCTGGACCACCAACGATAACGCACTCTATGCGTCGGGTTTAGGTTTCGCCAACATTACCGGGATGTCGAGCAAAACCCTTTCGGTAATCAACGGTATTATCGGTACGGTCTGCGCATTATGGCTGTATAACAATTTTGTCGGCTGGTTGACCTTCCTTTCGGCAGCTATTCCTCCAGTGGGTGGCGTGATCATCGCCGACTATCTGATGAACCGTCGCCGCTATGAGCACTTTGCGACCACGCGTATGATGAGTGTCAATTGGGTGGCGATTCTGGCGGTCGCCTTGGGGATTGCTGCAGGCCACTGGTTACCGGGAATTGTTCCGGTCAACGCGGTATTAGGTGGCGCGCTGAGCTATCTGATCCTTAACCCGATTTTGAATCGTAAAACGACAGCAGCAATGACGCATGTGGAGGCTAACAGTGTCGAATAACGCTTTACAAACAATTATTAACGCCCGGTTACCAGGCGAAGAGGGGCTGTGGCAGATTCATCTGCAGGACGGAAAAATCAGCGCCATTGATGCGCAATCCGGCGTGATGCCCATAACTGAAAACAGCCTGGATGCCGAACAAGGTTTAGTTATACCGCCGTTTGTGGAGCCACATATTCACCTGGACACCACGCAAACCGCCGGACAACCGAACTGGAATCAGTCCGGCACGCTGTTTGAAGGCATTGAACGCTGGGCCGAGCGCAAAGCGTTATTAACCCATGACGATGTGAAACAACGCGCATGGCAAACGCTGAAATGGCAGATTGCCAACGGCATTCAGCATGTGCGTACCCATGTCGATGTTTCGGATGCAACGCTAACTGCGCTGAAAGCAATGCTGGAAGTGAAGCAGGAAGTCGCGCCGTGGATTGATCTGCAAATCGTCGCCTTCCCTCAGGAAGGGATTTTGTCGTATCCCAACGGTGAAGCGTTGCTGGAAGAGGCGTTACGCTTAGGGGCAGATGTAGTGGGGGCGATTCCGCATTTTGAATTTACCCGTGAATACGGCGTGGAGTCGCTGCATAAAACCTTCGCCCTGGCGCAAAAATACGACCGTCTCATCGACGTTCACTGTGATGAGATCGATGACGAGCAGTCGCGCTTTGTCGAAACCGTTGCTGCCCTGGCGCACCATGAAGGCATGGGCGCGCGAGTCACCGCCAGCCACACCACGGCAATGCACTCCTATAACGGGGCGTATACCTCACGCCTGTTCCGCTTGCTGAAAATGTCCGGTATTAACTTTGTCGCCAACCCGCTGGTCAATATTCATCTGCAAGGACGTTTCGATACGTATCCAAAACGTCGCGGCATCACGCGCGTTAAAGAGATGCTGGAGTCCGGCATTAACGTCTGCTTTGGTCACGATGATGTCTTCGATCCGTGGTATCCGCTGGGAACGGCGAATATGCTGCAAGTGCTGCATATGGGGCTGCATGTTTGCCAGTTGATGGGCTACGGGCAGATTAACGATGGCCTGAATTTAATCACCCACCACAGCGCAAGGACGTTGAATTTGCAGGATTACGGCATTGCCGCCGGAAACAGCGCCAACCTGATTATCCTGCCGGCTGAAAATGGGTTTGATGCGCTGCGCCGTCAGGTTCCGGTACGTTATTCGGTACGTGGCGGCAAGGTGATTGCCAGCACACAACCGGCACAAACCACCGTATATCTGGAGCAGCCAGAAGCCATCGATTACAAACGTTGAACGACTGGGTTACAGCGAGCTTAGTTTATGCCGGATGCGGCGTGAACGCCTTATCCGGCCTACGTAGAGCACTGAACTCGTAGGCCTGATAAGCGTAGCGCATCAGGCAATTCCAGCCGCAGACCTGTGTCACCCGGAACCGTGATTCATTTCCGCCAACAACCGCGCATTTATCCAACGCCATGTGCAAAAATGCCTTCGCGGCGGCTGTCTGCCAGCTATTTTTCCGCCGCAACAAAACCGCCGTTCTCTCCAGTAGTGGCGGGGCAAGAGAAATAGCTTTAAGCCCGTCATGTTGTGTGGCAATCGCTGCTGGTAACAATGTGGAAAGGGAAGTGCGGCGAATCAGCTCCAGAACCGCGCTAATTGAGTTCGCCTCAATGACCACCTGTGGATGTAGCCCCGCTTTCTCGCAGTAGTGGTCAATTTGCTCTCTGGTGGCAAATTCCGCGCTGAGCAGGACCAGTTTTTCATCATGCAAGCGACTCAACGCCACCTGTTCATGGACGGCCAGCGGATGATGTTGCGCCACGACTAACGCTAAACTTTCTGTCAGTAAAGGAATTGCCTCCAGCTCCGGCGAATGCACAGGCGCGAAGGCAATCCCAACGTCCAACTCGTCGCGGCAAAGCATATCCTCGATTTTCTCCTGCGACATTTCCTGTAGCTGGAGCGTGATGCTGGGATAGCGCGCATAGAAATCCGCCATTAAAGGGCCGATAAAGTAGCTTGTAAAGGTGGGAGTGACGGCGATACGCAGCGATCCTCGCGTCAGATCGGCAACATCATGAATCGCCCGTTTACCCGCCCCCAGTTCCTGTAACGCCCGGCTGGCGTACTGTCGCCAGACTTCTCCTGCATCAGTGAGACGAATCGTTCGCCCGCTACGGTCAAACAGCGGCACGCCTAAACTCTCCTCTAACTGGCGAATCTGCTGGGAAAGCGCAGGTTGGGAGACGTGCAACGCACTGGCGGCACGGGTGAAGCTGCCATGTTCAGCCACGGCAAGAAAATAATTGATATGTCGAGAGAGCATTCGCAACCTATAAGTAAATCCAATGGAACTCATCATAAATGAGACTTTTACCTTATGACAATCGGCGAGTAGTCTGCCTCTCATTCCAGAGACAGACAGAGGTTAACGGTGAAAGAGATTATTGATGGATTCCTTAAATTCCAGCGCGAGGCATTTCCGAAGCGGGAAGCCTTGTTTAAACAGCTGGCGACACAGCAAAGCCCGCGCACACTTTTTATCTCCTGCTCCGACAGCCGTCTGGTCCCTGAGCTGGTGACGCAACGTGAGCCTGGCGATCTGTTCGTTATTCGCAACGCGGGCAATATCGTCCCTTCCTACGGGCCGGAACCCGGTGGCGTTTCTGCTTCGGTGGAGTATGCCGTCGCTGCGCTTCGGGTATCTGACATTGTGATTTGTGGTCATTCCAACTGTGGCGCGATGACCGCCATTGCCAGCTGTCAGTGCATGGACCATATGCCTGCCGTCTCCCACTGGCTGCGTTATGCCGATTCAGCCCGCGTCGTTAATGAGGCGCGCCCGCATTCCGATTTACCGTCAAAAGCTGCGGCGATGGTACGTGAAAACGTCATTGCTCAGTTGGCTAATTTGCAAACTCATCCATCGGTGCGCCTGGCGCTCGAAGAGGGGCGGATCGCCCTGCACGGCTGGGTCTACGACATTGAAAGCGGCAGCATCGCAGCTTTTGACGGCGCAACCCGCCAGTTTGTGCCACTGGCCGCTAATCCTCGCGTTTGTGCCATACCGCTACGCCAACCGACCGCAGCGTAACCTTATTTTTAAACCATCAGGAGTTCCACCATGATTCAGTCACAAATTAACCGCAATATTCGTCTTGATCTTGCCGATGCCATTTTGCTCAGCAAAGCTAAAAAAGATCTCTCATTTGCCGAGATTGCCGACGGCACCGGTCTGGCAGAAGCCTTTGTAACCGCGGCTTTGCTGGGTCAGCAGGCGCTTCCTGCCGACGCCGCCCGCCTGGTCGGGGCGAAGCTGGATCTCGACGAAGACTCCATTCTACTGTTGCAGATGATTCCACTGCGTGGCTGCATTGATGACCGTATTCCAACTGACCCAACGATGTATCGTTTCTATGAAATGTTGCAGGTGTACGGTACAACCCTGAAAGCGTTGGTTCATGAGAAATTTGGCGATGGCATTATTAGCGCGATTAACTTCAAACTCGACGTTAAGAAAGTGGCGGACCCGGAAGGTGGCGAACGTGCGGTCATCACCTTAGATGGTAAATATCTGCCGACCAAACCGTTCTGACAGCCATGCGCAACCATCAAAAGACGTTCACGATGCTGCTGGTACTGGTGCTGATTGGTCTTAATATGCGACCACTGCTCACCTCCGTCGGGCCACTGCTACCGCAATTGCGCCAGGCGAGCGGAATGAGCTTTAGCGTGGCTGCCCTGTTGACCGCTCTGCCGGTGGTTACCATGGGCGGGCTGGCGCTGGCCGGAAGCTGGCTTCATCAGCATGTCAGCGAACGTCGCAGTGTCGCCATCAGTCTGTTGCTGATTGCCGTCGGTGCATTGATGCGTGAGCTTTACCCGCAAAGTGCGCTGCTGCTTAGCAGCGCACTGCTTGGTGGGGTGGGGATCGGCATCATTCAGGCGGTGATGCCTTCGGTGATTAAACGGCGGTTTCAGCAACGCACGCCACTGGTGATGGGGCTGTGGTCCGCGGCTCTGATGGGCGGCGGTGGGCTTGGTGCCGCCATAACGCCCTGGTTAGTTCAACATAGCGAAACCTGGTATCAAACACTCGCCTGGTGGGCGCTGCCTGCCGTTGTTGCGCTCTTTGCCTGGTGGTGGCAAAGCGCCCGCGAGGTCGCCTCTTCCCACAAGACAACAACCACTCCGGTTCGCGTGGTATTCACTCCCCGCGCGTGGACGCTGGGTGTTTACTTCGGTCTGATTAACGGCGGTTACGCCAGCCTGATTGCCTGGTTACCCGCTTTCTATATTGAGATTGGTGCCAGCGCGCAGTACAGCGGTTCCTTACTGGCATTGATGACGCTTGGGCAAGCCGCAGGAGCTTTGCTGATGCCTGCTATGGCTCGCCATCAGGATCGGCGCAAACTGTTAATGCTGGCGCTGGTGTTACAACTGGTGGGGTTCTGCGGCTTTATCTGGCTGCCGATGCAATTGCCGGTATTGTGGGCGATGGTGTGTGGGTTAGGTCTGGGCGGCGCGTTTCCGCTCTGTTTGCTGCTGGCGCTCGATCACTCTGTGCAACCGGCTATTGCTGGCAAGCTGGTGGCGTTTATGCAGGGAATCGGTTTTATCATCGCCGGGCTTGCCCCGTGGTTTTCTGGCGTGCTGCGTAGTATCAGCGGCAATTACCTGATGGACTGGGCATTTCATGCGCTGTGCGTCGTTGGGCTGATGATCATAACCCTGCGTTTTGCACCAGTACGTTTTCCGCAGCTGTGGGTCAAAGAGGCATGATGCGACGCTTGTTCCTGCGCTTTGTTCATGCCGGATGCGGCTAATGTAGATCGCTGAACTTGTAGGCCTGATAAGCGCAGCGTATCAGGCAATTTTTATAATTTAAACTGACGATTCAACTTTATAATCTTTGAAATAATAGTGCTTATCCCGGTCGTTTATTTCGCGAATAACCCGACAAGGAACGCCAGCCGCCACGACGTTTGGTGGAATGTCTTTTGTGACGATACTACCCGCGCCAATAACAGAATTATCCCCGATGGTGACGCCTGGATTAATAACCACATGACTTCCGATCCAGACGTTATTGCCAATCGTTATCGGAAAAGAGTACATCTCGCCGTTTTTTCTCAATTCATGGTGTACAGGGTGTCCCGTAACGGAAAGAGTAACGTTGGGTGCAATCAGTACGTTATCACCGATTGTTACCGTGTAGTCATCGACAATGGTTAAATTGAAATTTGCATAAAAATTGCGGCCTATATGGATGTTGGAACCGTAAGAGAAATAGACAGGCGGTTCTACCCAGGCGTTTTCCCCTACCGTGGCAAACATTTCTTTAATCAGGCTTTCTCTTTTTTCAACTTCTGATGGATGCGAGTGATTAAACTCATACATTAACGTTTTCCCACGAAGTCTTTTTTCCGGTAAGCCTTCGCACATATCGGTAAATAGCTTGCCTGCTCTTATTCTTTCGGTCATTGGCATGTTCAATGCGATCACTCCGTTATGATATGTTGGTCGGATAAGGCGCTCGCGCCGCATCCGACATTGATTGCTTAAGCGACTTCATTCACCTGACGACGCAGCAGGGAAAGCGGGCCGGGGCCGCTAAGCGTGAACACGGAAATTAAGGTGAAGCCCAGCGCCACCA
>ERZ773248.2290-NODE-2290-length-11886-cov-4.368270_pt1 | contig 11886 bp, 10 predicted proteins | sample MGYA00580518_ERZ773248 | MGnify/ENA primary metagenome ERZ773248 (study PRJEB29015, sample SAMEA2737762) | human gut metagenome | biome: human gut; feature: human-associated habitat; material: faeces | place: China | collected 2012 ...
CCATAGCAACCATACGCCGCCAGCCAGCCAGGCGAGATTTACCCATTGCCAACCAGCGCCCGCCAGAATACCGCTGTAGATCGGATATTGCATAATCTGTTCAACCGAATGACCGGCACGGACAGAGGTTTTAAATGTATCCAGCGGTGTCGCCTGACTAATGCCATCAATACCTAAGCGTAGTGTGTTCATATCACCACCACTGGCGGTATGACCGCTAAAAATAACCTGGATGGCGTCGATAAAACCAGGGATGTTGACCGCAATTTCATGTGGCGGTAACCAGCTGGTCATCTGCACGGGGAAGGAGATCAGTAAGACCACATAACCAATCATTGCCGGATTAAACGGGTTTTGTCCCAGACCGCCATACAACTGTTTAGCGATGATCACCGCAAACACCGTACCCAGCACGACCATCCACCATGGCGCGAGGGGGGGAATACTTACCGCCAGCAATAAGCCTGTCAGCAATGCTGAGTTATCTTTCAACGTTGCGGCTACCGACTGCTTGCGTAGTTTGAGTACGAGAGCTTCGGCTAACAGAGCACTAACCGATGCCAACAGGATCTGAACGAGAGTACCCCAACCAAAAAACCACAGTTGCGCTGCGATTCCTGGCACGGCTGCGAGCAACACCAACAGCATAATGCGCGATGTCTGGCGCTGGTTATGGGTATAAGGGGAGCTTGCTATTCTGAATACCATTTAGTCCTCGTTTACAACCTTCTGCTGGGCGGCTTTTTTGGCCTGAGCGCGGGCAATAGCCGCGGCAACTGCCGCTTTGCGCGGATCAACCTGTTCTTCTGGTACCGCATTAGCCTGTTGCTGTTCCAGCTTGCGTGCTTTGGCGCGTGCAATAGCCGCTTCGACGGCAGCTTTGCGCGGATCAACCTGTTCTTCTGGCTCCGCATTAGCCGGTTGCTGTTCCCGTTTGCGCGCTTTGGCTCGGGCAATAGCGGCTTCGACGGCGGCTTTGCGCGGATCGACCTGTTGTTCTGGCTCGGCATTAGCCTGTTGCTGTTCCAGCTTGCGTGCTTTGGCACGGGCAATAGCGGCTTCGACGGCGGCTTTGCGCGGATCGACCTGTTCTTCTGGTTCCGCATTAGCCTGTTGCTGTTCCAGCTTGCGCGCTTTGGCACGGGCAATAGCGGCTTCGACGGCGGCTTTGCGCGGATCGACCTGTTCTTCTGGTTCCGCATTAGCCTGTTGCTGTTCCAGCTTGCGCGCTTTGGCGCGGGCGATAGCTGCTTCAACGGCAGTTTTACGTGGATCAGCAACGGTTGCTGCGTCGTTAGTTTGCTGCAGTTCTGCCTGTTTCGCTCTGGCTTGCGCTTTACGGGCTTCCCGTGCTGCAATAATTGCACTGTTATCCGGGCGTTCGCCCGCTTTAATCACAATAGGCTGTGTAGCCTGGGCCTGTTTCTCTTTCACCCGCGCCAGAGCGGCAGCAATCGCATCTTTATCTTTGGCTGCAGGTTGAACGGCTGCGCTCTTATGTCGTTCAAGGCGAGCCGCTTTTTCGCGCTCCAGACGAGCCTGGCGCGCTTCGAAACGCGCTTTGGCTTCTGCGGCGCGCTTTTCTTCCTGACGAATAGCCGCAATTTCAGCTTTTTCCTGACGGAAATATTGCACCAGGGGAATATTGCTCGGGCAAACCCACGCGCAAGCCCCACATTCAATGCAATCAGCAATGTTATGCGTGGTAGCTTTATCGTGTTGCTGACCTTTGCTGAACCAGTACAACTGTTGCGGCAAAAGATCCGCAGGGCAGGCGTCAGCACAGGCGCTACACCGGATGCAGCTTTGTTCTTCCTGTGGTTCGCCAAGTTCATTGGCAGAGGGAGCCAACAGACAGTTGGTAATCTTTACGACCGGGACATCCAGCCATGGCAAGGTAAAGCCCATTAGCGGGCCACCCATAATCACCATTTGATCGGCAGAGGGGCAGAATCCGGCATCATTCAATAAATGACGCACTGGCGTCCCCAGCCGTGCCCAGACGTTGCCCGGGCGAGCGATTGCTTCGCCAGTCAGGGTTACAACACGCTCGGTAATCGGCTCGCCATCAATAACGGCACGTTTCACTGCATAAGCAGTGCCGACGTTTTGCATTAATACGCCGATATCGGATGAACGCCCGCCATGTGGAACCTGCTTCCCGGTCAGAATGTAGGTTAATTGTTTAGCACCGCCAGAAGGATATTTGGTTGGAATCACCCGCAGAGAAATATCGTTAGAGTCCGCCAGCACCGCGCGCAGCATGGAAATCGCCTGCGGTTTGTTATCTTCAATGCCGATAAGAATTTCGCGTGGCTGCAGAATATGCGCAAGAATGCGAATACCCTCTACGACCTGAGCCGCGCAATCCTGCATCAAACGGTCATCGGCGGTAATGTACGGCTCGCACTCAGCCGCGTTGATAATCAACGTTTCAATCTTATCTCCGCCACCCTGCAATTTAACGCCTGTCGGGAATCCTGCACCGCCCAGCCCGGCAACACCAAACTGATGTATGCGCTCGATTAACTCTTCGCGACTGCGAGTGCGATAATCGGCCCAGCCGTCGCGCGGGATCCAGCAGTCTTCACCATCGGCATCAATAATCACGCTTAATTCAGCTAAAGCTGAAGGATGAGCCGTAGAGTGGGGCGCAATAGCCGTAACGGTACCCGAGGTGGGCGCGTGAACAGGCAGCATTTTGCCGCGACCACGGGTAAGCGGCTGGCCGCGCAATACTTTATCGCCGACGCTAACGCACAACTCACCTTCAGCGCCAATATGCTGTTTCAGTGGAATAACAAAACGCTGCGCCAGGGGTACCTGGCGCAGGGGTGTACCGTTGGACTGGGTTTTCATCTCCGGTGGATGGATGCCGCCGTTGAAATCCCAGATTTTATTTTTTCTGAATGCAGAGAATAACTTAAGCATGGTGTTCCACGGGAATGATACGCACGGGAATGGTGTTCAGATCCCATTTCCAGGAGTCAGGTGTTTCTGCGACCGGTTGCAACGAGATGCAGTGCGTCGGGCACGGATCAACACATAAATTGCAGCCCGTACAGAGATCACTCATTACCGTATGCATGGCACGGGTAGCGCCAACGATGGCGTCTACCGGACACGCCTGAATACATTTAGTGCAGCCAATACAGTTATTTTCATCAATAACCGCCACCATCCGCGCAGGCGTTATCTCTTGCGCTTCGCCATCCAGCGGCTGCGGCTCGACATTAAGCAACTCGGCAATTTTTAGCATCACAGCTTCGCCACCTGGGGCGCAACGGTTGATTTTTTCACCGTTACAGCTGATGGCTTCCGCGTAGGGGCGACAGCCGGGATAACCGCACTGACCACACTGGCTCTGCGGTAAGATTTCGTCAATTTTCTCAACGACCGGATCGTCTTCCACCGCAAAACGGCGGGAGGCATAACCCAGAATGGCGCCAAACGCCAGGCCCAGCAGGCTCACGGCGGCAACGGCAATCCAGATAGCATTCATTACAACTTCACCAAACCACTAAAGCCCATAAAGGCCAGAGACATAAGACCTGCGGTAATTAACGCAATGGCATTACCGCGAAAAGGTGCCGGGACATCAGCCACAGCAAGGCGTTCGCGGATGGCGGCGAAGAGCACCATCACCAGCGAGAAACCGACAGCGGCGGAAAAACCGTACAGCGCCGACTGCAAGAAATTGTGCCCGAGATTGATATTCAGCAACGCCACGCCGAGCACTGCACAGTTGGTGGTGATAAGCGGCAAAAAAATCCCCAGCAGACGGTAAAGCACCGGGCTGGTTTTGCGCACCACCATCTCGGTGAACTGCACGACCACAGCAATCACCAGAATAAATGCCAGGGTGCGCAGGTAAATCAGATTAAGTGGGATCAAAATCCACGTATCGATAAGCCAGGCGCAAATAGACGCCAGCGTCATCACAAACGTTGTTGCCAGCCCCATGCCCATCGCGGTTTCCAGTTTTTTGGAAACCCCCATAAACGGACAGAGACCGAGAAACTTGACCAGTACAAAGTTATTGACCAGTACAGTTCCGACAAACAGTAACAGGTAGTCAGTCATTTTTCGGCCTGAAATAAAAAAGCCGCCTATTATCCGTTAATCCAGAGCAGGCGACAACAGGTTAACTGTAAGGTTATTACGGATTCACAAACGTCGCTTTTACCCGCGACGAGCGTTTGAAATAGGGGACGATCAATGCGGTTGCCAACAAAGTAAACAGCAACTGGCGAACGGCTATGCCATCTTCCACGGGTGAAAAAGCGAATGCTTTTACTGCCAGCAATACGGAAATAAGCAGCCAGATAATATAGTGTTTAGGAACACAACGCCGACGTTTAAAGAAAGCGATGGTCAACCACAGTGTGTAATACCACATGGCGATAGCGGTAATAAAAGAAACGCCCCATAAGATTTGTGTCGTCAGTGCTTGTCCGCCGAGCGTTTGAAATGTTTGCGGAGAAGATAACGCAGCGGTATACAGCAACAACGCCAGCGTCGTACTCAACAGAGCGACTAAAAGCCAGGCCAACGGGCCAAGCAACCAGCCTCCAATACGTTGTGGCGTTGTGGTGGTCATAGGTTCTCCAGAATAGCGACGCAAACAGGCAAATCTAATTTTAGGGGCGTTATTATAAGGCTTTTATAACCGATCGCTACTTTCTTTATTGGACATAGTGCCAGACGGACTTCGGTACCTGGCCGAGGTCAAACAAACGCCCGCCAGAAACCAGCTCTGCGCGACGGTGATCGGCAGCACGATACATATTGATCAGTTCCTGATCGTCCGTCAGGGTGTAATTAAGATGGTCGTAGAGTTTTTCCAGACTTTCGAGTGAACTGATTTTGCGAAATTTTAATAAGTAGTCCTGAACAGTCATAAAAGGTCCATAAAATAATTAATACCAAAGGGGTAGGTATTATTAGTGATGATAAAATTTCACCAAAAGTGAACGCTTGTGTTATTACAATAATAAGAATGCGCTGATGGCAAATATTCAGGGATGAAAAACTGCTCTGAAAAGAGTAACGCGCTTTACTATCCCTGACAATCACCAACAACATCGAACAAGATAATAAATTCCTGGTTTAATATCCGACAAGTGAAAACATGCACCCGGACGGGCAGCATGTCGCTCCACAAGTGCAGAGCTTACTTGTGTTGTACCGAAGCACTCTGTTCAGGTGGCTGATAGTTGTCAATGTGACTCGCCACGCCAAGAAGAATGACTGAAACGACAAGAACGATCCAACCTGTTAATTCAATAAGACGATTCATTACAGCCCACATCTCTCTTGATTGATCCATTAACTTCAGGGGGTAAATGTTACTTAGCAATAATAGCTCCAGCAAGATTTTTACTGAGGTTTTTGCGATATTTAGCTTTTGTCGTTGGAAAATTCGCTATTTTTTTGACTTAAGTTAAACAACATCCCTTATTGCTGGCAGGTTATTAAACTGTTGAGCGTGGGTAAAGGATAGTGTCAAATAGCCATCATACTTCAATGAGAGGCAATGACATGAGCGACAACATCCGTGTTGGGTTGATTGGGTATGGTTATGCGAGCAAAACCTTCCATGCGCCCCTGATTGCGGGCACGCCCGGGCTGGAACTGGCGGTAATCTCCAGCAGTGATGAAACAAAAGTAAAAGCCGACTGGCCAACGGTTACGGTTGTCTCTGAGCCGAAGCATCTGTTTAACGATCCCAACATAGACCTGATTGTCATTCCTACACCCAACGATACCCATTTCCCGTTAGCCAAAGCGGCGCTTGAGGCGGGTAAACATGTGGTCGTTGATAAACCCTTTACCGTGACACTGTCACAAGCGCGAGAGCTGGATGCGCTGGCAAAAAGCCTGGGGCGTGTGCTGTCTGTATTCCATAACCGTCGCTGGGATAGCGATTTCTTGACGCTAAAAGGTTTACTCGCGGAAGGCGTGCTGGGTGAAGTTGCTTACTTTGAGTCTCATTTTGACCGCTTCCGTCCGCAGGTGCGCGATCGTTGGCGTGAACAGGGCGGCCCAGGCAGCGGTATCTGGTACGATTTAGCACCACATCTTCTTGATCAGGCCATTACGCTTTTTGGTTTACCGGTCAGCATGACGGTAGATTTGGCACAGTTACGGCCCGGAGCGCAGTCGACCGATTATTTCCACGCCATCTTGTCCTATCCACAGCGGCGAGTCATTTTACACGGTACCATGCTGGCAGCCGCTGAGTCAGCACGGTATATCGTGCATGGATCCCGAGGCAGTTATGTGAAATATGGCCTCGATCCACAGGAAGAACGTCTGAAAAATGGCGAGCGTCTACCGCAGGAAGACTGGGGCTACGATATGCGTGATGGCGTACTTACCCGCGTGGAAGGTGAGGAACGTGTCGAAGAAACGCTGTTGACGGTGCCTGGGAATTATCCGGCTTACTATGCGGCTATTCGTGATGCGTTAAATGGCGATGGTGAAAATCCGGTTCCGGCAAGCCAGGCAATCCAGGTAATGGAGTTGATTGAGCTGGGCATCGAATCCGCCAAACATCGCGCGACTTTGTGCCTTGCATGAAAAATGGATGGTGCATTTGCACCATCCATTTTGTTACTTCGCGGCGACTTTTTCTCGCAGTGCGCGTTTTTCCTCAGCGCTGAGGAAAGCCATTTCCAGACCATTAATCTGTGCCTGGCGGATTTGCTCGCGGGATAACCCAGCAGCTGGCGCGGCAACGGTATATTCGTGAATGATATCCACTCCCTGTACGCCGGGATCGTCAGTGTTAATGCTGGCACGAATGCCATGCTCAAGGAACGTTTTCAGCGGATGTGCAGCCAGCTCTGCTACGGTGCTGGTCTGAATATTGGAGGTCAGACAGGATTCAATACCAATTTGTTGCTCGGCGAGAAAATCCATCAGCGCCCGATCTTCAATGGCTTTTACGCCATGTCCAATACGCTCCGCACCCAGTTCACGAATCGCCTGCCAGATGCTTTCCGGCCCGGCAGCTTCGCCTGCATGGACGGTAATATGCCAGCCCGCATCACGCGCGCGGTTGAAGTGAGAAAGGAACAGACTTCCCGGGAAACCAAGTTCATCACCGGCTAAATCAAGTGCGGTAATCTGGTCACGGTGGGCTAAAAAGGCCTCCAGCTCTTGCTGACAGGCGGCTTCGCCGAAGGTCCGGCTCATAATGCCGATAAGCTTCGCCTGCACACCAAAGGTGCGGCAACCTTCACGTACGCCATCGATCACCGCTTCGACAACACCCGCTACAGGCAGCTGATGTGCCATTGCCATGTAGCCTGGTGAAAAACGCAGCTCGACATAGTGCAGGCCGTGACGGGCTGCATCTTCAATGTTTTCAAATGCCACGCGGCGACAGGCATCAAGAGAGGCGAGAACTTTAACGCCCCAGTCAAGTTTGGTCAGAAAGCTCACCAGATCGGGTTCGTTGGCAATGACCTGAACGTGGGGAATCAGTGTTTCCAGGGATTGTGCAGGAAGCGAGATATTATACTGGCGGCCAAGTTCAAGAATGGTCTGGGGACGAATGTTGCCATCAAGGTGGCGATGGATATCAGTTAATGGCAGGGTGGTATCAATCATGGTCGCACTCTTTTTCTGGATATAAAAGTGCGCACCATTATAAAAACAAAGCAGGGTAAAAATCCACGATTGCGCAACGATTTTTTACGTTGCGCAATTGGGGTTAACGAACAGCGCGGATGGCGTTAATTAATCCAGCCACACCTTTTTCCAGTTTCGAACGTGGGCAGCCGGCATTGAGACGGACAAAACCACGACCTTCTTCACCGTAGGTATACCCCGGCATGATCGCGACTTTTTCTTGTTCGATAAGTGCTTTTTGCAACGCGTTGTCGTCAATATTCAACGGACGTAGATCAAGCCAGGCCAGATAAGTGGATTGCGGGATCTGCCAGTTGAGTTCAGGAAACGCGGCGTTCATTTTATCTGCGATATACGTCAGGTTATCTTTCAGATAGATGCGTAAGGCATCCAGCCACGGCGCGCCTTGCTGATAGGCGGCGATATGGGCAGTTAACGCCAGTACCGAAGGGGAAGAAAGCCCATCACGGCCTTTCAGTGCCGATAAATAGGCATCACGGCTGCTGCTATTTTCTATAATCCCGTAAGCACCGGTCAGCGCGGGAATATTGAAACTTTTCGAGCCCGACGTTAGCAACGCCCAGTCTCCGCGAGCCACATTACTCCAGGGAATATGCGGCTGCTCGCCCCAAACCATATCCATATGGATTTCATCGGAAATAACCCGCACACCATGACGCTCGCACAGGTCAGCCATGATCTCCAGCTCATCGCACGTCCACACTTTCCCGGTAGGATTCTGTGGGCTACACAGGAGCATAATTTTACATTCTGGTTTCGCCAACACGGCTTCCAGCTTGCCCATATCGCAAAACCAACCATCAGCCTGCTTCTCTAAAGCAACGGGCATTACTGTGCGCTGGTTACCTTCAATGGCCTTGTAAAATGCGTCATAGGCGGGTGTGTGGATCACCACGCCTTCACCTGTTTCAGACCACTGACGAATCAGTTCTGAAACCATATAGATGACAGAAGGGCCATACACCACCGTCTGAGAATCGATGGCGGTGTAATGCTGGGTGGAAAACCAGTGGGCAATAGCCGCGAGAAACTCATCGTTTTTCCAGCGGCTGTAGCCAAATACGCCGTGCATCAGGCGCTGATTCAGCGCCTCGATAATGCAGGGGGCAGTGGCAAAATCCATGTCTGAAATCGTGAACGGTAACAGGTCAGCAGTGCCGAAACGGTCAGCGACATAATCCCACTGTGTACACCATGTGCCATGACGATCCACGACCTTTGAAAAATCGAACATATCTTATCCTTATGCCTGGACAGTATGCATCAGACCGGCCATTTCATCTTTTACTGACTGAACTTGTGGCCCGATAACAACCTGCAGGTTATGTTGATTAAGTTGTACTACGCCAATTGCCCGATTGTCCTTCAGTGCCTGCACATTAACAAGCGACATATCTTTCACAGACAAACGCAGACGGGTAATGCAGTTATCGAGGCTGACAATATTGTCGGCACCGCCTAATGCTTCGAGGATTGCAGGAACGTTGTAACCTGATTTACCCGGCGCACCGGCAACGGCTTTTTCGATTGAGCTGGCAACTTCGCTATCGCGCCCCGGGGTTTTCAGATTGAAGCGGGTGATAGCGAAACGGAAGATGACGTAGTAAACGACAAACCAGATTGCCGCCACCACTGGCACCATGTACCACTTGGTTGACAGACCATGCAAAATACCGAACACCACGAAGTCGATGATATTGCCGTCGGTATTACCGATGGTGACGCCGAGCACAGACATGACGGTGAAGCCGAGGCCGGTTAACAGCGCGTGGATGACATACAGAACTGGCGCTACGAACAGGAACAGGAATTCCAGCGGTTCGGTAGTGCCGCCAACGACGCAGGCGATCAGGCCAGAAATCAGCAGACCTTTAATTTTATGGCGATTTTCCGGGCGCGCGCAGTGATACATAGCTAACGCTGCACCTGGCAGACCGCCGAGAAACGCAGGCATTTTACCTTGCGAAAGGAAACGCGTGGCGCTTTCAGAAAAACCGTGAGTGGTCGGGCAACTCAATTGCGCCTGGAAGATGGTCAGTGCGCCGCTGACGGTTTGACCGCAGACTTCCTGCGTGCCGCCTGCGTCGGTAAAGCGAATTAATGCCACCAGAATGTGATGCAGACCAAACGGCAACAGCAGACGTTCACCGGTACCAAACAGCATCGGTCCGAAATCACCCGCGCTGTTTATCATATGGCCCAAGCCGCTAATACCCATGGCGAAAATCGGCCAGACTAATGGAATCACCAGGCCGACAAGGCCCATCACCAGCGAGGAGATAATTGGTACGAAGCGCGTACCGCCGAAGAATGCCAGCGCATCCGGCAGGCGGATATTATGGAAACGCTCATGCAGCATCCAGACGATAATACCGGCGATCACCGCACCGAGGATCCCGGTATCGATCGACTGGATCCCAAGAATGCTCTGGATGTTATTGGCTTTCAGAACCGCGGCATCCGTGGTTGGCAGAATGCCTTTATTGGTCAACCAGAAGTTTACCGCGAGGTTCATTACCGCATAACCGACGAAGCCAGCGAATGCCGCTACGCCTTTATTTTCGCGTGCCAGGCCCAGCGGGATGGCGATACAGAACATGACAGGCAGGAAACTAAAAGCAAACGAGCCAATCTTACTCATCCAGGTAAAGATAGCCTGCAACACGGGGTTGCCCAGGACCGGGATCAGGGTTATGACATCATGGCTGCTAAGAGAACTACCAATGCCGAGCATAATGCCGCAGAACGACAATAATGCCACGGGTAACATGAAGGTTTTGCCTAACTGCTGGAAGAACTCCCACAGCGTGACTTTCGGTGCTGTTTTCGCCGTCATAAAACGACTCCTCGTAGAGAACAATCTGGATTCAGTAAATTGCGCGAGAAGATAAAACGTTTTATCAAATTTTAGTGAGGCATAAATCACATTACGCAACGATAATAGCGGGTATAAGATAAATAAAAGGTAAAACGTTTTATCTGTCACATAATCAGGGAGTAGGTCATCTGCATGGCTACCGCCAAAAAAATAACCATTCATGATGTTGCGCTGGCTGCGGGCGTGTCGGTAAGTACCGTTTCGCTGGTGCTTAGTGGCAAAGGGCGAATCTCTACCGCCACAGGAGAACGCGTTAACGCCGCCATTGAAGAGCTGGGATTTGTGCGCAATCGTCAGGCGTCGGCGCTGCGCGGCGGGCAAAGCGGGGTGATAGGGCTGATCGTTCGCGATCTCGCGTCGCCGTTTTATGCAGAACTGACCGCCGGGCTTACCGAGGCGCTTGAAGCGCAGGGGCGAATGGTTTTCCTGCTCCACGGTGGGCGCGAACCGGAGCAGCTGCTCTCCAGGCTGGATATGCTGCTGACGCAAGGGGTGGATGGGGTGATCGTGGCCGGCGCGTCCGGCGTGGGCAGTGAATTGTGTGAGCGCGCGGCGCAGAAAGGCGTACCGCTGGTGTTTGCCTCGCGCGCCAGCTATCTCGACGAAGCCGATACCCTTCGGCCAGATAACATGCAGGCCGCGCAAATGCTGACCGAGCATCTTATTCATCGCGGCCATCAGCGCATCGCCTGGCTCGGCGGTAAAAGCTCGTCCCTGACGCGTGCCGAGCGGGTGGGCGGTTACTGCTCCACGCTCATCAAATACGGCCTGCCGTTTCACAGCGAATGGGTGGTGGAGTGTGAATCCAGCCAGAAAAAAGCCGCGGAAGCCATCGGCACGCTGCTTCGCAACAGCCCGACGATCAGCGCGGTGATTTGCTATAACGACGTCATTGCGATGGGGGCGTGGTTCGGTTTGATCCGCGCCGGACGCCAGAGCGGTGAGGGCGGGGTAGAAACGTTCTTCGGCCATCAGGTGGCGCTGGGGGCATTTGCGGATGTCGGTGAAAATGCGTTAGACGATCTCCCCATCGTCTGGGCGACGACGCCGGCTCGTGAGATGGGGTACACCCTGGCAGACAGGATCATGCAGCGCATTGAAAATACGGACGTGCAGGCCGGGCATCAGATTGTGGCTGCGCGGTTAGTGACGGTGAAGTAAACGCTTTGCTTGCACGGGCCTGCAACGACTCAGGATCGGAGGCCGGGTAAGCGTCAGCGCCACCCGGCAATAAAAAAACCGCCGGATTCGGCGGTTTTTTCGTTTCAACGCAACTTACAGCGCTTTCAGAATCGCATCCACGCTGGCTTTAGCGTCGCCAAACAGCATGTGGGTGTTCTCTTTGAAGA
>ERZ773248.2296-NODE-2296-length-11865-cov-16.193988_pt1 | contig 11865 bp, 9 predicted proteins | sample MGYA00580518_ERZ773248 | MGnify/ENA primary metagenome ERZ773248 (study PRJEB29015, sample SAMEA2737762) | human gut metagenome | biome: human gut; feature: human-associated habitat; material: faeces | place: China | collected 2012 ...
GGTGAAGACCGTCCACCGATTCCAAATACAGATAAAAGCAGTTGCTATCAGCGAGATTATGAGTATGTCAGGCTGGGAACCCTCTCTCTGCTTGCAGCGATTGATTTGCTCTCAGGAGAAGCAGTTCCATTAGTAAGTGAAACTCATAAAAGTTCTGACTTTGTGACCTTTCTAAAGAAACTTGATGAAAAATATCCAAAGGGCGATATCATTCGGATTATTCTGGATAATCACTTTGCACATATATCAAAAGAAACCCAGGAATATCTGAATACGATTTCTGGACGTTTTGAGTTTGTATTTACACCCAAACATGGTTCTTGGTTAAACATGATTGAAGGGTTTTTCAGTAAAATGACAAAGCAGATGCTGGGTGGAATCCGTGTGGAAAGCAAGAAAGAACTCGAGGATAGAATCTACAGATACTTTGATGAAATCAACAAAGAACCTGTGCCCTACAAATGGACATATAAAATGGATACCATCGATCTTTCTAAAGAAAATATTGATTCCATAGTGTATGAGGTTGTAAATGCAAAAGCTGCTTCTGCAGAAAACAAAAACAAAAAAGCACCAAAACCAATTTCACGAAAGAGAAAGTCTATTCAGAATTAGCATAAAATGCTAGTTTGAAACAGGCTTCTAATTTGCGTGGATTATACTAGTATGTTATATTGAAATAACAAATATTTACGTTGAAAAAATAGGGGGGAGAAAAACTATGAGAAAAAAATTGAATGTATATGAAATGAGAATAAAGGTTTATTTATTGGAAAACATTCCTTTTCAAGAATTACAGAATGCACTTGCAAATTTTGTAGATTCTGCTTTGTGCCAGTGTGAAGAACTGATTTCCTTTCATGAAGAAAATTGTTACAAATTCTACAGTATCGGAACTCTGTGGCCAGTGGAAAGAGGAATGACATATAGAAAAGAACAGATTTATACGCTGACGGTGCGGACTGTAGATCCTGATCTTGCCAGATATTTTTCGGAGATATTGAGAAATCACTATACGCGAAAAATAAAAGGATTGACAGTAGAAAATCGTATTATTCCGCGAAAAATGATAAGCGAAATTTATACCTTGAGTCCGGTTATTATGAAATCGGATGATGGTTACTGGAGAAGCTACATGAGCCTTGACGAGTATGAAGGCCGATTGTATGCAAATACGGTGAAAAAATATAATGCTTTTACAGGAGAACAGATAGAAGAAGATTTTCCTCTGTATACGAACATTACATTTTTGAACAGGCATCCAATTTCTTGCAGATATAAGAATATCAGCCTGTTAGGAGATAAATTAAGCCTGCAAGTAGCAGATGATATGAAAAGCCAGGAAATCGCATATTTCATATTGGGTACAGGGCTTTGTGAACTAAATAGCAGAGGAGCAGGATTCTGCAACTTTAAATGGTTTTAATTTGTATACGGCTGGAGGTGATTTGAAAATATTAGTGGCTGTAAAACTATAGAAAATATAAAAAGAGAGTGATTACGTGCTAAAAGATTGTCTTGAAGTATTTAAGAGACAAACAGAACGGGTAAAAGCAAAGGGAAAAGGAGAAGATGCTTTAATCCTGGACTCTTACATTCCGGCAGATGGATGTTATGTTATTGTAAATCCGGATGGGAATGTAGCATGCCGGATGGATTTGAAGTTTAACAAGAAAACGAAACAGATGGAAGGGATTTCCGAAAGATATTATGAGAAAGTATGTTTTTTTGACTACCATAGTCGTCTTGTAAGTATGGATAAACCAATTGATCCAAAAAAAGTTATTCACTCAAATAGCTATCTGTCATTTTGGGTGAAGCAAGAGAACCTGAGCAATGGAAAATTAAGTCAGGAGGCAATAGACAGATATTTCGATGTGCTGGAAAGTCCTGAGAAAAAATATTCTAAATCAAAGGACAGGCAGATGTATGAATATATATCTTCACAGATTGATGAAATTGATCAGGAAAAACTGAAATGGTGTCGAAACTGGATAAAGGGACATATTTTTAAACAGGAAGAACTGGACATCTCTTTATCTGGAAAAAATTATCTGAAGATATTTTTTGAGGAATGTGAAGAACGATATATTCAGGAAGAACAGCGCTATCTGATTACAAAAATCTTTAATAAGAATGATTATAATCAGGAGGTTGATGGAAAAATATGGGGGCTTCCAAATGACAATCTGGGAATGAATCAAAAAAAACCATATATGGCTCACAAGACAAGAAAGACAGAGCTGCCTTATATGATTACAGCGGAAGATGCAGTCTTACAGAAAAAATTCTTTGATTATTTGTATAATCAGGCATCGGCCGGGAAAGTGAACATCTATGTTGATTCGGAAAAAGGAGAAATCACTGCTTTTTCGAAAGATGAGAAGATGCAGAAAGATTTTTCAGGGTATTATCTGTATATACAAAAAGGAAAAGAAGTACAGATCATGCATCAGGATGTTATAGTAGATTATCGCTACCATTTACGAAAACGCTTCTATTATATAAATGTATTTGACAGAGAAACGGAGGATGAGATTTATAAAGATTATGGAACAGTGGGACAGATGGAAAATTTGCTTAATGAAGTTTTGTTCTCAAAATGGTTAAGCACAAATTATTTTACCCCTGTCGATGAATTACAGATTTCTGGTGAGATTGCGAGAAATCTAATAGCCTCCAGAGATATAATTTTTGCATGGTTGTATAAAAATGAAACACAGAATATTTCCGGCATTTTGTCAAAAGTCAGTATAAACTTAATAAAGGACTCTATAAAAAATGGATACATTTCAAAAGCAGTGAAACAGTTTAACTTAAAATGTTCATTGGAAGAATATTTTTCGAGAGGAGCGCAAATGAGTACAGATTATGAGACAATCCGTAAGGAACTAAGAAGAAAAATTCAAAGTAAGGAAAGTGAAATGATTATAAGTGACGAAGAATATTTTTATGCCGTTGGACAGCTTGTTAATTATTTTATTTCGCTTAGTAAAGCAAAAGATAAAAAACACTCTTTAGCAAATCCTTTCTTTAATATAAAAAATGATGCGGCTTTGAAAGATAAGCTGTTTCAGTATTTTATGAAGTATAACTATCAGGTGAATTTTTCAGGAATCTGGTTTAATAATCTTTATGCAATGATTTGTCATTATATGAAAGCGTCAAAAATAGATCAAAACTCTATGATTGCAGGATATATTAGTAATAATATTTTATATCAGAAAAAAGACAGGGAGGAACAGGTAAATGAATAAAAGAGTATATGGTGTATTAGGAATTTCTTCTATTATGGCAAACTGGAATGCAGATTTCTCTGGATATCCAAAGACAACTTCTGATGGCATGGTTTTCGGCAGTGACAAAGCTTTGAAATATCCAATGAAAAAAATGTGGGATAATGAAGGAAAAAAAGTTCTTTATATCAAATCTATGAAATTCAGTGAAAAAGATTCCTCTTTAGTGCCACGGGCATTAGGCGAACGTTACGAGTATATTTTTGGTGAAAAAGTAGAAAAAGATCCAAAGAAAACTTTAAAAAATTTGTTTTCAGCAGTAGATGTAAAGAACTTTGGTGCAACCTTTGCAGAAGCCAAAAATAATATTTCTATCACAGGTGCGGTTCAATTTGGACAGGGATTTAATAAGTATGCAGATACTTGTGCAGAAGAACAGAACATATTATCTCCGTTCAGAGATGGAAGTAAAGATGATAAGAAAGACGAAGAAGCCAAAAACTCAACATTGGGAACAAAAATTACCAGCAATGAAGCACATTATTTTTATCCATTTGTAATCAATCCTCTGGCTTATAAAGAGTTTAAAGAACTGGGGGTTACAGATGGATATACAGAGGAAGATTATCAGAACTTTAAAAGGACAGCAATAGTATCAGCTACCGCATTTGCTACGAATGCAAAAGAAGGCTGTGAGAATGAGTTTGCGCTTTTTATCGAAACAGAGCCTGATTTATATCTCCCGAATTTGACAGAATATATTTTCTTTGAAAAAGGAGAAGAAAAAAACGAAATTAATTTGGAACAGTGTGCGGAATTCTTGAAGGTGCTTAATGCAAGAATCAAGAGTGCTGAAATTTATTATAATCCTTACACAACTGAAATTAAGGGAGAAATCAAAGGTGCGAAGAAATTTAATATCATTACACAAAAAGAGGTGTGATTTATGCGTGCTTTGAAATTTACTCTCAGTGGAAGGAATGCTTTTTTTAAAAAGCCCGAGGTGAATACATATGGCTATTTTACGTATGGACAGATTCATAAAGTAGCACTTTTGGGAATTCTTGGAGCAATCGTAGGATATAAGGGTTATGGACATACCGGAGTTTACCCGGAATTTTACGAGAAATTAAAAGACTTGAAAATTTCCATTGTGCCAGGAAATCCGCAGGGATATATACAGAAAAAAATGCAGATGTTTAATAATACTGTAGGATATGCTTCTCAGGAACTGGGAGGTAATCTTATTGTACGTGAGCAGTGGCTGGAAAACCCAATCTGGGATATCTATATTCTTCTGAATTGCGAAGAAGCTGATAAGATTGCTGAAATGATTATGGAAAACAGGTGCGTGTATATTCCTTATCTGGGGAAAAATGATCACCTGGCTGATATCTGTAATTCAGAAATTGTAGAACTGGAAACAACATCCTGTGAAAATACAGTGTTGTCTTGCCTTTATCTGAAAAAAGATGGAAAATTAGGAATTGCTGATGATGAGGATGAAGACGAGTGGGAGGATGATGAAGAGGATGCTCCGGAATTTAAATATGAAGAGAAACTTCCGATTGGAATAGACGATTATTTGAACTTGTATCAGTATGAAACTTTTTGTTATACAAATATGAAAGTAATATTGAAAGAAAAAAATATTTTAAAAACAGAAAATCGCAGACTTGTATTTTATTAGACAGAATCCCGCAGTTTTTGCGGGATTCTGCTGTAAATGGGGGATTTTATGGGTATGGATTTTATTGATTTAAGAAAGGTTCAGAAAGAAGTTGAGTTCTGTTATGCACATAAAATGGACGAAGAAACAAATGTAGAACAAAAGCAGAAAGAAACATTGATAGAACATACACTGTTATGTCAGAAATATTATGAAAAGTTAAAGAAAGATAAACAGATACAAAATATCTTTAAGCAGTTTGAAGAATTGTATTTTCCTGATATGAGTCAAGAAGGAATCTGCTTTTTTGAAAAGTTGAGAGATAATGTAATCTCTTTTCATGACATTGGTAAAATTAATCCGAGATTTCAGGAAAAAAACATGGATAACTATAAATTAAAGGGAAAAGCAAGACCGGATAATAATGTGGGGAGTAAACATTCTATTTTGTCAGCAGTCCTGTATCTGAATTATTTTCTTAGTGAAATTTCTATAATAGAAAATTTAGATGAACGAAAACTATTAAGAGACTTCATTTATATTCATTCATTTTTAATAGCGAAACATCATGGTGCTCTTACGGAGTTTCAGATGTATCTGGACAGTTTTGCGAATTCGAAGGATATAGAAGGGGCAGCATTGGGCTGGTATGCGCAGCAGTGGTTGAAAAAGTGGGCAGAGAAAAATGAAGGGCAGAAATTAAAAAAAGTATATTTGAAAAGAGATAAAAAAGAAGGCATGTTTGAAAGACTGACAGGGAATAAAAGTTCCAGACAGGTATATTTGTTTGGATATACAAGACTTTTATTTTCTCTTTTGGTAGCTTCTGATTATTATGCAACATCAGAGTATATGAATGAGATACAGTTAAAAGAAACAGGTCAGTTAGATGATATCTCTGGTATGATAGAAGCGTATGAAAAGACAAAAACGCAGCAGAGTATTCGTGAATATGCGAAGAATAAGTATCCTCAGAGTGATGAAATTTTAAGGAAAAAGAAAAAAGCAGAAGTTATCAATGACTTAAGAACAGAGATGTTTCTGGATGCAGAGAAAACGTTGAAAGAACACATTAGTGAACATATTTTTTATCTGGAAGAACCGACCGGAGGTGGGAAGAGTAATACCGCACTGAATCTTAGCTTTCAGATTGTAAAATCAGAAAAGAATATCAATAAAATTTTTTATATTTACCCGTTTAACACCCTTGTAGATCAGAATATTGAAAACCTGGGAAAAATTTTCGAAAATCAGGAAGAAATTATGAAGCAGATTGCAGTGATAAATTCGCTGGTACCAATGAAAGAAGACAGTGGCGAGGAAATAACAAAGAAACGTTATCAAAAGATTCTTCTGGACCGACAGTTCCTGAATTATCCCGTTGTTTTATCTACACACGTAACATTGTTTAAAACATTATTTGGATATGAAAAAGAAGATGTGTTTGCATTTCATCAATTATGTAATTCAGTAATCGTATTAGATGAAATACAAAGCTATAAAAATATTCTTTGGAGCGAGATTATAACATTTTTAAAAGGTTATGCGAGATTACTTAATATTAAAATTATTATTATGTCAGCCACACTTCCAAATCTGGAAGTATTGACAGACGATAATGGGAATGCAGTCAATTTGATTTCTCGAAAAGAGAGATATTTTAAACATCCTGTTTTTGCGGAAAGGGTAGTGCCTGATTATAGCCTTCTGGAACAAAAAATGACATTGGAAAGTTTAAGTGAACACGTTCAGGAGCGGGCACTGCAGGAGAAGAAAATATTAATTGAATTTATCAGTAAAAAAAGTGCGGAAAATTTTTACAGGATGTTGACGGATATTGTAGATTGTGAAGTTTTATTTATGAGCGGGGACAGTAGTATCTGGGAAAGACAGAATACAATAGAGAAACTTTCACAGTTAAAGTCAGTGATTCTTGTTGCAACACAGGTAATAGAAGCAGGTGTTGATATCGATATGGACATTGGCTATAAAGACTGTTCAAAACTTGACAGTGAAGAGCAGTTCATGGGACGAATCAATCGTTCCTGTAAAAAAGATGGAATTGTGTATTTTTTTAATCTTGATTCTGCAAGAGCTGTTTATAAAGATGGTGACATTCGGATTGATGAAGATTTTACTGTTCTAAAACCAGATATGCAGAAAATTTTAAGGACAAAAGATTTTGCAAATTATTATGAAGAAATTTTGAAAATTGAAAAAAGAAAAAAGAAAAACGAGAATAAAGATAATCTGGAAAGATTTTTTAAGAAAGATGTGGGACAACTTGACTTTCCAAAAGTTTCAGAAAAAATGCGCCTGATAGATGATCAGAGAGAAATGATAAATGTGTTTCTTTCGAGAACGCTTAAATTAGCGGATGGAGAAGAAGTGCGTGGAGATGATGTCTGGCAGGAATATGAAACATTGTTACATGCTCAGGAGATGGATTACAGCGAACAGCGCGTCAAACTTCATGGTGTGAAATGTAAGATGAAGTTATTTGTTTACCAGATAGAAAAAGGAAATACATTTTCTTGGGATGAGTATGAGCAGATTGGCAATATGTATTTTATAAAAGATGGCGATGTCTATTTCGAAAATGGCGTTTTAAACAGAGAAAAACTGGAAACAGGAGGAGAGTTATTTTTCTAAACCAGTATGTATGGTGGGAGGGATTGTATGTCAGTGAATGGAACATTAATGAATTATTATTTCCATTGTAAAAGGCAATGTTATTTACATGGAAATCGTCTGAATCTAGAAGATAATAGTGAACAGGTGAAAATTGGAAAAGTAATCCATGAAGAAAAGGCAGCAGATGGGAAAAATACGGAGCTTGCGATAGATAATATACGCCTGGATAAACTTACAAAGGAATATCTGACGGAAATAAAAAAATCAGATGCAGATGTGGAAGCAGCTCGCTGGCAACTTTTATACTATCTGAAAGTGTTAAAAACAAAAGGGGTTATAAGAAAAGGCCGCTTGGAGTTTGTTGAGAAAAATAAAACAGATAAAAAAATCGTTTATGTAGAACTTACAGAGGATAATGAAAGACAACTGGAGGCTTATATAAAAGAAATAGAAGAACTTATACATCAGGAGAAGGTTCCGGAATGCTTAAATAAGTCTAAATGTAAAAAATGTGCGTATTACGAATACTGCTATATATAAAATAAAGTATTACAAGACAGGCAGGGACGTTGGGATTATAGACAAAGGAAAAGGTGAATATATGGGTAGCACAAGATATATTATGTCAATGGGAGAGCTTACAAGAAAAGATAATTCTTTATGTTTCAGGAAAGATGGAAGAAATGTATATATTCCAATTGAAAACACAAGAGAGATTTATTGCCTGAATGAGGTGAGTATTAATACAAAACTGCTGGATTTTTTGTCTCAAAATCATGTGATAGTGCATTTTTTTAATTATTATGGTGGATATAGTGGGACTTTTTATCCAAGAGATCAGTATTTAAGCGGAAAATTGGTGGTAAAACAGGCAGAAAAATATAGCACAGACCGTATGGATATTGCTCGTAGAATTGTCAGGGGGATTGGTATAAATATCTATGAAGTACTTTATCATTATTATAAGCATGATAAAAAAGAAGTAAAGGAAACACTTGACTGGATTCGCACAGTATTTTTGAAACAGGTTATGAGTGCGGAGAATGTAAAAGAACTGATGGCTTACGAGGGGGAAGTCTGGATAAGATTTTATCATGATTTTCAATATTTTCTGCCAGAAGATTTTGTTATGAATAAAAGAGTGAAACGTCCGCCGGATAATCCAATGAATGCACTGGTATCGTTTGGAAATACATTACTTTACACAAAGACAATTGCGGCGATTTATCAGACTCATCTGGATCAGAGAATCAGTTTTTTGCATGAGCCATCGGAAGGTAGATTTTCACTGAGTCTGGATTTGAGTGAAGTTTTTAAACCGGTTATTGTTTTCAGAACAATTTTTGATCTTGTGAACAATAGAAAGCTGCAAGTTGAAAAACATTTTGAGAGGAAAGTGAATTATTGTATCTTAAATGAAGAAGGACGGAAGATATTTATAGAAGCATTTGAAAATCGCCTGGAAAGTGTTTTTCTCCATCTGAAATTAAAAAGAAAAGTTTCCTACCGAACAGCACTGAAATTGGATTGTTATAAACTGATAAAAAATATACTTGAGGGGAAGGAATTTGTTCCTTTTTCTCTTAAAGAAGGAATGTAGAAAAAGAGGAAATCTATGAAAAAACAGTTAAACTATAATTATGCTTTTTTGTTTTATGATGTTGGAGAAAAAAGAGTGCAGAAGGTGTTTAAAATCTGTAAAAAATATTTGTCACATTTTCAGAAATCTGTTTTTAGAGGAGATATGACGCCTTCTAAATTCATTCAACTGAGAAATGAATTAAATCGGGTGATAGATAAGGAAGAGGACTTCGTTTGTATAATAAAATTGATGAATGATAATGTCTTTGGTGAGGAAGTACTCGGAAACGGAAAGAAAGACACAGGAGAGGATTTGATTTTATAATAAAGCTTTTCTTTTATTTAAAATAAAAATAGAAGAAAGATGGTGAAAAATTACCAGGCGTATTTTAGGAGAAAAGGCTGAAAAGTATTAAAAATACAAGAGATTTAGACGATTTTATTAAAAATACAAAATTTCTAATAACGCCTGGTAAAAATATTGAAATTCCTTGGGTTTTGGGGTATTATTAGACATGTGGATGGATAAAATCCCTATAAAACGAGGGATAAAGAGTAACATGTGATGTATTGAAACATCATTTCTCTGATTGTCATCTGTCTCTTCCTCCATGATAAAGAGTAACATGTGATGTATTGAAACCAATTTCAGAAAACCGGACGAACGGTGAGTACAGCGATAAAGAGTAACATGTGATGTATTGAAACTCCAGAATATGGTGCACGCAGCTCTCGCCAGCGATAGATAAAGAGTAACATGTGATGTATTGAAACTTAAACATTTTTAAGAACTTCTTCTCATCATCTTGATAAAGAGTAACATGTGATGTATTGAAACAACTTTTTTCCCCTATCTCTTTCTATCCACAAAGCTGATAAAGAGTAACATGTGATGTATTGAAACAAATGGATCTGATTAACAGTCATATTTGCAATAACTGATAAAGAGTAACATGTGATGTATTGAAACCATCATATTAAGCAAGAAGTAGAATTACTACCATGGATAAAGAGTAACATGTGATGTATTGAAACGAGATGATATACTGATGCAATTCTTCCGCAATCTGATAAAGAGTAACATGTGATGTATTGAAACTCTAACCATTCCGGTACTCCCCTGTAAATGTTCGCGGATAAAGAGTAACATGTGATGTATTGAAACACAAACCTGTGATATTCGAGCCTTGTGTAGTATTTGATAAAGAGTAACATGTGATGTATTGAAACAACAGAAATGCGAATTTCTGTGTATCCGTAGAATCGATAAAGAGTAACATGTGATGTATTGAAACAATTTCTCCTGAATCTGCACTATTTTGTACATTGCGATAAAGAGTAACATGTGATGTATTGAAACTAGCTTTTTTTGAGAGTCCTGTAGTTTCTGAGAAGATAAAGAGTAACATGTGATGTATTGAAACCAACCTCAATATGTCTAACACCAATAGCAACCCTTGATAAAGAGTAACATGTGATGTATTGAAACTAGGTATACGCCGTTGTAGCAGTGCCCCCGATTGTGATAAAGAGTAACATGTGATGTATTGAAACGCAGAAGATTTGCTCAGGACCAGACAACCTTTCAGATAAAGAGTAACATGTGATGTATTGAAACATGTTTTTTACGATATAGAGATCAACATCACTTATGATAAAGAGTAACATGTGATGTATTGAAACATCAGCCAGATCACGTGTCTTCTCGCCGCTTCTCGATAAAGAGTAACATGTGATGTATTGAAACTTGATATGGTCTTGCATAACAACATAAGCATCCATCGATAAAGAGTAACATGTGATGTATTGAAACCATAAACGTCCGACGGGTCCTTGCATCCCTGGATTCGATAAAGAGTAACATGTGATGTATTGAAACGTTCCTTCGGGAGCACCTTCCCGGCCAGCTCCATGGATAAAGAGTAACATGTGATGTATTGAAACTCACAATAATATTTGTGATAATATTTATTCATTGCGATAAAGAGTAACATGTGATGTATTGAAACAGCCTCAGCTTCGCAAGTGCTTCAATAGCCTTGGTCGATAAAGAGTAACATGTGATGTATATAAACAGCATTCAACCTGTTTATATACTTTCTTGTCAAGATAAAGAGTAACATGTGATGTATTGAAACGTCATTTAATGACGGCTGGTCAATGAGCGATATCACGATAAAGAGTAACATGTGATGTATTGAAACGCGCTTTCGAGCTGTTCTGTTGTGTCTCTTCTCTGATAAAGAGTAACATGTGATGTATTGAAACTTCGCCAAGCTGCATACTGTTTTGGTTTTGCCAGGATAAAGAGTAACATGTGATGTATTGAAACAAGAGTAGTGTCCTGAAATGTTTCTGCTTCAAGAATGATAAAGAGTAACATGTGATGTATTGAAACTTCTTTTACTCATGTAACTCATATCGTATCCCCTGCGATAAAGAGTAACATGTGATGTATTGAAACTTTCTTTTACGATCTCTTCATAGAAATTATAGAAGAACCAGAGAATATATTTGGATAAAGAAAACCAATGGCTTTGACTGTTATCAGTCTGCACCATTGGTTTTTTAGTTCAGTTAATTTCTGAACAGTAATGGTTGTCGGGATTTTTGTACAGCCATTTGGTGTAAACTGTTAACATTAGAAAAAGAAATCAAGGGGGACTGGCAGATGAAAGGTTATAACACAAGCAACGGATACATGGGATACGTAGAAGGCAAATACATTTTATTTGCCAGTGAACA
>ERZ773248.2305-NODE-2305-length-11820-cov-3.355801_pt1 | contig 11820 bp, 11 predicted proteins | sample MGYA00580518_ERZ773248 | MGnify/ENA primary metagenome ERZ773248 (study PRJEB29015, sample SAMEA2737762) | human gut metagenome | biome: human gut; feature: human-associated habitat; material: faeces | place: China | collected 2012 ...
GGACAATTACATCAGTGCTGAAACATGATGGAGTTGTAGAAGGCGGAACAGGAGAACTTCATAAAGAGGAGCCCTTATGAAAAAGATATTAATTACAGGAAAAGATAGTTATATAGGAACGAACTTCAAGAAATATCTTGAACAGTATTCTGATGAATATTATGTAGAAGAACTGGATGTCAGAAATAAGAGTTGGAAAGAGTTTGATTTTTCTCAGTTTGATGTTGTTTATCATGTGGCTGGAATAGCTCATTCAACTCCAGATGAAAGTCAAAGAGAGTTTTATTATAAGGTTAATACTGATTTAACATATGAAGTAGCACTAAAAGCAAAACAAGAACATGTTAAACAGTTTATATTTATGAGTTCTATTATTGTCTATGGAAGTGGAACGATTGGTGAAGATAGAATAATTACAAAGGATACACCATTAACACCAGATAACTTCTATGGAGACAGTAAGAAACAGGCTGAAATCAAAATCAAGCCATTGGAAGATGAAAACTTCAAGATGGTCATTGTAAGGCCACCAATGATATACGGACCTGGTTCGAGGGGCAATTATCCCTTATTGGCTAAATTTGCTAAAAAGACACCTATATTTCCTACATTAGAGAATAAAAGAAGTATGTTGTTTTTAGGGAACTTAATGGAATTTATAAAACTTATGATAGATAACGAAGAAACTGGAATTTTCTTACCACAAAATGAAGAGTATGTATCAAGTAAAGAACTTATTAAAGAAATAGCTAAAATACACCATCATAAAATATGGTTTACTGGATTATTTAATCCCATTATTAAATTGTTTAATAAACAAGTATATGTAAATAAAGTATTTGGGAATTTGATGATAGATAAAGAGCTATCAAATTATAAAGATAATTATTGTAAATTCTCTATAGATAAATCAGTAGAAGTAACTGAGGTGTTATCATGAAAAAAGCATTAATGTATGCATCAGTAGCATCAATGATTCAACAGTTTAATATGAATAATATTTTGTTATTACAGGAATTAGGATATGAAGTTGATGTAGCCTGTAACTTTGAATTTGGAAGTACAATTTCAAAAGAAAAGATAAATCAATTAAAAGATACATTAGATCAAATGAATGTATCTTATTATCATATACCAATACCTCGAAGAATATTAGATTATAAAAGCTTGAAGCAAGCATATAAACAAACAAAACAATTATTCAATGATAAAGAATACGATTTGATTCATTGTCATTCACCCATTGGTGGATTGATTTGTAGAATAGCCAATAAAAATTCTAATCATTACAATGATACAAAAATGATTTATACAGCACATGGCTTTCATTTCTTTAAAGGCAATAATCCTCTAAAGAATTTTTTATTTAGAAATATAGAAAGATATACAGCTAAATATACTGATGTATTAATTACTATCAATAAAGAGGACTACGAAGCTGCAAAGAAATTTAAACTTAAAGAGAACGGTAAAATTGAATATGTTCCAGGAGTTGGAATTGATATTGATAAGATTAACTATATTAGTGGTAATAGAGAAGGACTTATTAATGAACTACATATTCCAAGGGACTCTATATTATTACTATCAGTTGGGGAACTTAATGAAAATAAGAATCATAGAGTTGTGATAGAAGCATTACCTGGATTACCAGATAATGTACATTATTTAATATGCGGTGTTGGAACGCTAAAAGATAAATATATCGAGTTATCTAAAACATTGAAAGTAGAAAAAAGATTACATTTATTAGGTTATAGAGATAATGTCATTGAGATTATGAAATCCATTGATATTTTTGTTTTTCCTTCAAAAAGAGAAGGTCTGTCAGTTGCATTAATGGAAGCGATGGCATGCGATCTTCCTTGTGTTGCTTCTAATATTAGAGGAAATAGAGACTTGATAGAAAATGCAATTAATGGTTATGTTATTAATATCGATGAGTTTTCTAATCAACTTATTAAAGTTCTCCTAGATAAAGAAATGTCGAAACAAGAAATATATAAAGTAAATATTTTAAAATCGGAAAATTACAATATTAAAAATATACTTTTCCAGATGAGACAAATATATGAACTAAAGGAGAATATTTAAGATGTCTAACAAAAAAATCACTTTTATTTTAGGAGGACTGGCAAAAGGTGGTGCTGAAAGAGTAGTAAATAATCTTTCAAATCACTTAGTGTTAGAAGGTTACGATATAGATATTATTACATTGTTGAATGATACAGTCGATTATAATTTTGATTCATCAATTAATATTATCAATTATTCAAAGCTAAATAAAAAGTATAGTAATTTATTATTTTATTGGTTTAAAAATCTACACAATTATTTTAAGAAAAATCCTGAAAGGACGATTATATCTTTTTTTGTGAAAATTAATTTAATCACCATATTATCCAGTATAGGTTGTAAAAATAAACTTATTGTATCAGAGAGATCTGACCCATTTTCTGATGGTCGAAATCCAATATATAATATTTTATCAAAATTATTATATAAAAAGTGTAATTATGTTGTTCTTCAAACAAAACAAATTGCTTCTAATTTTTATAAAGTATTTGGAGATAGAATAAAAGTTATTCCGAATCCAATACAATTTTATGAAGAATATTCAAATATAAATCCAAAAGAAAATTTAATTATAAGTGTTGGAAATTTAAAAGAGGCAAAAAATTATTCTATGTTTATTGATGCAATTAATCTTTCAAAAAATTATTTGAAAGATTATAAAGTCATTATATATGGAGAAGGTGAATTAAGAAAAACTCTAGAAACCAAAATAACAGAATATCATTTAGAAGATATAATTCATCTCCCTGGTAGAGTAGATAATATTCAAAAAGCAATATATAAAGCAAAATTATTTATCTTACCCTCAAATTATGAAGGTATGTCAAATGCCTTGCAAGAAGCTTTATCACTTGGATTGTGTTGTATTTCTACGGATTGTTTAGGAGCTAATGAACTTATAAAAGAGGATGTAAGTGGTATTATTATCCCTAGAAACAACCCTATAGAGTTAAGTCACCAAATTAATACTTTGATTGATGATGATAAGAAAAGATTATTACTTGGGAAAAATGCATATATTTATTCCAAAAATTTTTCAATAGAAAAAATTTCAAATTTATGGAAAGAAATACTATAAAAATATAAAAGGAGAAAAAAATTATGAATTTATTTAAAAAAATTGTAAACAAGGAAGAAAAAATTAGTTTAGTAGGGTTAGGGTATGTAGGTATGCCTATTGCAGTTGCATTTTCTAAGAAAGTAGATGTTATTGGATTTGATTTAAATAAAGAAAAAATTGAATTATATAAAAACGGAATTGATCCAACTAATGAAGTTGGAGATGAAGCAATTAAAAACTGTACAGTTGAATTTACAGCTAACGAAGCCAGATTGAAAGAGGCAAAATTCCATATTGTTGCTGTACCAACACCTGTTAGAGATGATCATATGCCAGATTTGTCTCCAGTTGAAGGTGCTAGTGAGATTGTTGGAAGAAATTTAACAAAGGGATCTATTGTTGTATATGAATCAACTGTCTATCCAGGTGTAACTGAGGATATATGTGTCCCAATCTTAGAAAAAGAATCTGGTCTAAAATGTGGTATTGATTTTAAAATAGGTTATTCTCCTGAAAGAATTAATCCAGGAGATAAAATACATAGATTAGAAACAATTACAAAAATTGTATCTGGTATGGATGAAGAATCACTAGAAGAAATTGCAAAAATATATGAACTAGTAGTTGAAGCAGGTGTCTATAAAGCTGAATCAATCAAAGTTGCAGAAGCTGCAAAAGTTATTGAAAATTCTCAAAGAGATATTAATATTGCTTTTATGAATGAACTTTCAATTATATTTAATAAAATGGGGATAGATACTCAATCAGTTCTTAAAGCAGCAGGAACAAAATGGAATTTCTTAAATTTCTATCCTGGACTCGTTGGTGGTCACTGTATAGGCGTTGATCCTTATTATTTAACTTATAAAGCTGAACAAGAAGGATACCACTCACAAATTATATTATCTGGTAGAAGGATAAATGATGATATGGGAAAATATGTAGCTGAAAATACAGTCAAAAAATTAATCCAAGCCAATAAGAACATTAAAGGTGCAAATGTAGGAATTCTTGGCTTTACGTTCAAGGAAAACTGTCCTGATACACGTAATACAAGAATTATTGATATTGTAAATGAATTAAATGAATATGAAATTTATCCTACAATTGTCGATCCTATAGCTGATGCAGATGAAGCAAAAAAACTATATGGAATCGAATTTAAAAATCTAAATCTTCTCAAAGATTTAGATGCATTAATTATTGCAACTAGTCATGATAAATTCAAAGAAATTCAAAAAAATGATTTTGAAAAAATGTTTAAGAATGAAAAAGTTTTAATAGATGTTAAGGGGATTCTAAATAGAAAAGAATATGAAACAGCCGGATATCTATATTGGAGGTTATAAAATGGGATATAAAGATTTGAAATTCCCAAAAGACAGTTTGTTTTTAGTTACTGGTGGGGCAGGATTTATTGGTTCTAATTTGTGTGAAGCCATTTTAAATATGGGTTATAAAGTGAGATGCTTAGATGATTTATCAACTGGTCATCAAGAAAATATTAATATGTTTTTAAAAAATTCACACTATGAATTTATAAAAGGTGATATTACTAATCTAGATACATGCATAGAAGCCTGCAAAGGGGTAGATTATGTACTTCATCAAGCAGCATGGGGATCGGTTCCAAGAAGTATAGAAATGCCTTTATTCTATGAAAAAGTGAATATTGGTGGAACATTAAATATGATGGAGGCTGCAAGACAAAATAATGTAAAAAAATTTGTATATGCCTCAAGTTCTTCTGTTTATGGAGACCATCCTATTCTCCCAAAAGTAGAGGGGCAAGAAGGTAATTTACTTTCTCCATATGCATTAACAAAACGTGTTGATGAAGAATATGCTAAATTATATAAAAAATTATATAATTTAGATACTTATGGAATGAGATATTTTAATGTTTTTGGAAGACGTCAAGATCCTAATGGAGCATATGCAGCAGTTATACCAAAGTTTATTAAACAATTATTGAATGATGAGCCACCAACAATTAATGGGGATGGAAAGCAATCTAGAGATTTTACTTATATTGATAATGTTATTGAAGCTAACCTAAAAGCATGTCTTGCATCAAGTGAATCAGCAGGCGAAGCATTTAATATTGCATATGGTGGTAGAGAATATCTAATTGATATCTATTATCATCTATGCAAAGCTTTAAAAAAAGAAATGGAACCTAATTTTGGACCGGATAGAGTTGGTGATATCAAACATTCCAATGCATGTATTGACAAAGCAAGAGAAATGTTAGAATATAATCCAGAATATGATTTTGAGCATGGAATATCTTTGGCCATTGAATGGTACAAGGATAATTTGTAAGAATTAAATAGGTACTATATGTCAAATATCTATTCAGAGATTTTATTAACTGTTATTTTATTCTTTTTATTATTTTTCATTTTAAATAAAATAAAATTATCTAAATATTTAAAGATATGTTTCTATATTGCTTATGTAATGGCTTGTCTAATTGTTTTAATTAGTATAAATGATGCACTCTACTTTACAGATGGTGTAGATTATTTAAACAATGCATTAAATGTATTAGAAAAATATAGTTTTAACCCAATTGCATTTTTAGACTTTCAATCATTTATCACTAGTGGAGATAGTTGGCATTTCATTCCAAATTATGAATTTGCATTGTTTATTTTTATTTTTAATTCTACTAAATGTATTTCTATATTTCATATTTTTTTAATGCAAATATCAATATTAATCTGGTATTTGATTTTTATAAAGCTAGTTGGCTCCCATACAAGTAAAATATTTATGATAATTATGCTCTTTAGTTTATATTTGCAAACATTCACTATTTCTGCACTTAAGGATCCAATAGTGTTTTTTTTGGTAGCTTTAATCAGTTACATATTATTTAATTTAACTAAAGATAACTATCAAAAAAAATTCATAATGTTACTTGCATTACTTATATTATTATTATTCACAAGAATTTATGCTTCTGTTGCAATGTTTATAACGATATTATTATTTATATTTTTTAGGGCTAAGCCATCTAGAAAACAAATATTTCTTTCAACAGTAGCATTAATAATATCATTTTTACTATTACTCATAATTCCTATTTTTCGAGAATTGAGTATATATTTATTTTCAAAGGCAACTGAATTACTTTTTAATCAAAGCATTATGGATTTTATTATTCAATTCTTTATTAGATTCTTCAATCTATATTTTTCACCAATTATTATTAATATTTTTAATGCGCAATACCTGTATTTTGGATGCTATATTGAATCATTTATGAGAACTTTGTTATTTCCAGTTTTTATAATTGGATTTTCTAAGTTATTGAAATTAAAACAAAAAAAAGAAGTTATGATTCTTTTGTTTATTCCCATCTTTGTTAATATACTATCATTAACTATTGGAGATCAAAGTTCTCCAATAAGACAGTATATGTGGAACTATCAAACAATTATAATCATTCTCAGCTTAGGGATTAATGAAATTTTATATAAAAAGAAAATTGGAGGATTTGTTTATGAAAAATGTTTGTGTTGTCATAACAGCAAGACCTAGTTATTCACGAATTAGGAGTGCTTTACTTTATTTAAAAGAAGATCCAAATATAAATCTACAGATAGTAGCTGGTGCATCAGCTGTATTAGATACTTATGGTAAAGTGGTTAACCAAATTATGAAAGATGGATTTAATATAACTGCTACTGTATTTAATGCTGTAGAAGGTGAAAAGCTTGTCTGTTCAGCAAAGACAACAGGATTAGGAATTATTGAATTATCTACAGTTTTTAATAACATCAAGCCAGATTACGTTATTACAATAGCTGATAGATTTGAAACAATGGCAACGGCAATCGCAGCTTCGTATATGAATATACCGCTTATTCATATACAAGGTGGAGAAGTAACTGGAAATATTGATGAAAAAGTAAGACATGCTATTACAAAACTTGCAGATGTTCATCTTGTTTCTACGAGTTTGGCAAAGGAAAGAGTTATAAAAATGGGAGAGAAGCCTGAAAGTATTTATATAACAGGATGCCCATCTATAGATATTGCGAAAAATGCACTAATAAATTATAATACATTAAAGTTTGATCCCGTAAAGAAATATAATGGTGTTGGAAACTTGCTCGCTGATAGAAATGAATACATTGTGGTAATGCAACATCCTGTTACTACTGAAATAGAAGATGCTAGAAAACAAACTCAATGCATATTGGAGGCGGTTGAATCAATTGATAAGCAGATTTATTGGTTTTGGCCGAATGTCGATGCTGGAGCAGACGAGGTTTCAAAAGAAATAAGGATACATAGAGAAAAAGATTTAACAAATAATATTTACTTTTTTAAAAATATGTCTCCAATTGATTTCCTAGTCTTATTAATGGGTAGTCAATGTATTATTGGGAATTCTAGTGTTGCTATTAGAGAATGCTCTTATTTAGGTGTACCAGCAATCAATATTGGGAATAGACAAATTGGAAGAGAACGTGGTCAAAATGTTATAGATGTTAGTTATACAAAGAATGATATATTAAAAGCATACAATTACATTATAAATCACGAACGTTGTATAGGCGAAGAATTGTATGGAAATGGGGAAGCTGGAAAAGAAATAGCTAAAATTATTTCTCAATTAGAGAATATTTCAATTAATAAAATTTTAAACTATTAAGGAGAAATTTATCATGGATATTTTTATAAGCGATTTTAAGGTTCCTTTAACAAATGAGTACAAACTTCAAGATGTATATCATAATTTTCAAATTTATATAAGTAATCAATTTAGACAAGATTTACATTATGACAGATATATTCAAGACAATAATATTTATTTATTTTTTGGTAAATTATATACAACAGTAGAAAATCCTGCATTTTACATTACCAATGCTTATCTTAAAAATAAGAATATTGCAGATATTGATGGGGAATATCTTTATATAATTATTAATAATTTAAAAACAATCATCATTTATACTGATAAAGAGGGAATAATTCCAATTTATTATTCTTACTGTGATAATAAACTTTCTATAACGACTGACCAAAAACTTTTATTTCATAATTTTAATAAAGATGATATTCATATTGAATCTATTAATGATTTTCTAAGATTTGGAACGCTATTAGGAGATTATACATTTTCAAAAAAAGTTAAGTTAATAGAAGGAGGCATGAAGTGGCAATATACTAATGGGGATATTCAACAAAAAAGATATCATTTGTTTCATTTTGATTCGCAAAATTCTATTAAAGATATTAAAAAACTCATATACAATGTTTCCCAATCATATATGAAAGCAATAAAAAAAAGAATTACAGAAAAAGAAGTGGATGATAGTTGCATTTTTATGAGTGGAGGTATCGATAGTCGCTTTCTTTTAGCATTGTTGAATAAAACATATACTAACAAAAAAATACATACATATTCTTTTGGTCAACCTCATTCTGAGGAAGTAGATATAGCTAGGAAATGTGCTACATTATATCATAATCCATTTGATTGGTTAGAAGTAAAGCCTGAAAATTTTATAGAGAATATCGACTTATATTCTCAAATGACTTGTGGTGCTGACATGTTCCCTCAAAGCTATATTATTAATATTGCCAAACAAATTGAAAAATCTAATTTTCTCACTGGTTTTGCACTTGATGCTTATTTAGGAGGAACATTTTTAAATGAAGATGCAGTAGAAACATCAAGTAAATTATCTACTTTTGTTACTTCACATTTAAAATTAATCAAAATGAATGCTCTTTCTGATGAAATTTTAAAAAAAATATGTAAAAAAGGAATCTATGAAACTATTTTCAGTAATAATGATAGGCATTTAATAGAGGTTGCAGAAGAGTATGATAAGTATCCTACTAAAGATAGTATTCAACCTTTTGCTATTAATAATAGGGCTAAAAGACTAGTTCTCCTTAGAGAACTAATACCTGCTAAATATATAAATTATTCTTGTGTATCTTTAGATAAAGACTTTTTAAAGTCAATAGCATTAATACCAGCAAAATTAAGAAATAATCATTACTTTTATCAAAAATTATTTATTAATGTTGCTCCAGAATATGCAAATATTGTGTATAACAATACAACCTTACCAATTAGTGCTGATTTATCATTATGGAATACTGGAGTACAAAATGAATCCCGTCGTGAAAAAATGTTTCAGACAATTATGCAAAATAATGATACTTTAAAAGATAAACAATATTATCCACATTTTTATTCTGATTTTGATGGATATAGTCGATATGATTCACAATGGAAAGAATTAATAGCAGACTGCCTCCTTAATAAAGATTCTTTCATCAATCAGTATTGGTTTAAGGAAACAGAGTTAAATGAAATGTATAATCAACATATACAAGGTAATAAAAATTACAGAAAAGAACTTATATATCTAACAAGTTTAGAAATCTTTTTAAGAAATTTTTTAAAACAATAATAAAAAAGGAGAATAAATTATGCCAACATTAGCAATAATACCTGCTCGAGGTGGTTCAAAAGGCATTCCGAGAAAAAATATTTTAGACATTAATGGAAAACCATTAATATCCTTTTCAATAGAGATCGGTTTAGAAGCTAAAAAGAAAGGAATTATTGATGAATTAATTGTTTCTACTGATGATATAGAGATTGCAAAAATCTCTGAATTATTAGGTGCATATGTACCTTTTATAAGACCCGAGTATTTGTCAAGTGATTCGTCTAAAAGTGTTGATTTAATGATTCATGCCTATCAGTATTTTATTAATCAAGGTATAGAATATGATACATTAATCCTATTACAACCAACCACCCCATTAAGAACCTGTGAAGATATAAAAAATTCTTTAAATATTTACATGCGTAGTTGCTCTACATCTCTTATATCTTGTTTTAAAGAAGAGTATGTATGTGATCTTGTTTCCTATTATAAAGATAATGATTTTGCTATTCCTTTGAACAAAAATCACAATAAAGGTATTCGCAGACAAGAGCTTAAAGAATTATATGTTAGGAATGGTGCAATTTATATTGTCGATTCTAAATATATGCTAGAGACACATCAGATCATTGCTGATATACCAGCATTATATATAATGCCAAAAAATTCATCAATAAATATAGATTGTTTAGATGATGTGGAGATGTTAAGATGGAAGACAAAAAACAAATGAAAAAAATTGGAATATTAGAATCTGAAAATTTTTCTACACTAGTTTTACATAATTTATCAAAATATTTTCAAATAGAGTTCTATGATGAAAAATGTACTTTAAAAACCTTTATTGAGGATAAATCAGTCATATTTGTAAGGTTAAAGTATCAAATAACAGCAGAATTAATTCAAAATTCTATGATAGAATTTATATGTTCACCTACCACTGGATTAAATCATATTGATAAGTCTTTACATAATAAAGTAATATGTCTTAAAAATGAATTTGAATTTCTTGATACTATAAGAGCTACACCTGAGCATAGTTTTGGCTTAGCTGTTGCTCTTTTAAGAAATTATAAAGATGCGTTTTTATCAATTTATAATACTGAATGGAATAGAGAGAAATATAAAGGGTTTGAATTGTACCAAAATACTATTGGTATTATTGGATTTGGTCGTGTTGGTAAACTACTCTGTCAATATTATACAGCATTTGGTGCAAAAGTTTATTACTATGATATTGATTCTACAATACAATCAAAAATTGCTACTTGTTGTATAAGTATTGAAGATGTCATCTCGAAAAGTAATATAATTCATCTTTGTGCTAATTATACTGATGAAAATCGAGAAATGATTGATGCTAAATATTTTCATTTGATGGAAAAAAAATATTTTATTAATACTGCACGTGGTGAACTTATTAATGAAGATGATTTATTAGATTTTATTTCAAAAGGGAAGTTCAAAGGTATTGCTATAGATGTTATATCTACTGAGACTTCACAATCAAATATTGCTGATAAACTAATTCAATTATCAGTTGATAAAAATCTAATTATTACCCCACATATTTCTGGTGCTACTTATACATCAATGTGTAGGACCGAAGAATTTATCTGCCAAAAATTATTAGAAAAATTAAATTATATAGAAGGAAGTTAGAATGAAAAAACAAAGATATTTATATATTCCAATAGAAATAAAAAAAAGAGAATTACAAGCTAAAGCAATATTAGCATATTATGCTGCATTAGAAGGTTATCAGGTTATACTAGGACAATCAACTGTTATTGAAAAAATATGTAAATATTGCCCTGCTGGAATATTTTTAGGGACAAGCATTGTTAAACAACATAGAAAACTATTTTATAAATTAAAAAAATATAAATACAAAGTTATAGGGGTTGATGAAGAGGGACTAGTATATTACAATAAAGAGAATTTTATTAAACATAGAATTAATATCGATACATTACAAATAATAGACTCTTTTTTTGCATGGGGAGATCACCATTATAATTTAATAGAATCCAAACAAAATTTTAACAATATATTTAAAGTTGGTAATATTAGATTTGAATTATTAAAAAAGAAATATCATCAATTATATAGTAAGGATGTTGAAAGTATAAAAAATAAGTATGGAAAAGGGGGGTGTGACAGAAATCTGCCACACCCCTAAATACTATTCAAGAAAAAATAAGCCGCATCATTACCGAAATAGACGAATCTATTATCGGAATAATGCGGCTT
>ERZ773248.2323-NODE-2323-length-11716-cov-5.207701_pt1 | contig 11716 bp, 10 predicted proteins | sample MGYA00580518_ERZ773248 | MGnify/ENA primary metagenome ERZ773248 (study PRJEB29015, sample SAMEA2737762) | human gut metagenome | biome: human gut; feature: human-associated habitat; material: faeces | place: China | collected 2012 ...
AAATCTCCTGCACATCATTCATAAATTCTGCTATTTCTTCCAGACTATCAAGTGCTACCTGAATATAAGCTCCTTTCCCGACAGTCTCTCCATTCTCTTCTGCTCTGACAGTATCCTTTCGTTTACAGAAAATCCAGAAAATATTTTCTGCCTTCAAATTTACCGGCTCACATTCATTTGCATCACAACCCTGAATTACATATACATGTCCTGTCTGAAATCCATCTTCTGACTTTTTTCCTTCTTTACTTATTCCACAACGTAAAAAAGGGCGCAGATATCCGTCTGAACCAGATAAATTTCCCTTCTCCTGAATTTCATACTGCTGTTGTATTTTTTCATATAAATAAACTGATGACAGCCGCAAGTCTCCTGTCCTCCTGTTACACGATTTTTGTCAGTCAATGCTATAGTGTACCGACAAGTTGATTTCTCGAACAATCCAGTTATCATAGGCGCGAAGTCCTGCTCCATATATCTTCATACAATAAATGTTTTGGCAACTTCCACAGCCTCAATACAGTTCTCTGTATAGGCATCTGCTCCCATATTCTTCGCCAGCTGCTCCGTTACTGCACCTCCACCAACCATAATCTTAAATTTATGCTTACTGCTGCTTCGTTTCAGAGACTTCACCACCTGCTCCATCTCCGGGATTGAAGTACTCAGAAGCGAGGAGATACACACGATCGACACATCCGGATTCTGTTTCACTGCACGCAGAAACTGCTTCTCAGAAATATCCACTCCCAGATCGATCACCTTAAATCCGGCACTACGAAACATGATCGCAACCAGATTCTTACCTACATCATGCAGATCACCTTCCACCGTTCCAAGGATCACAGTTCCGATATTCCTCCTGCCAAACTGCGAGTCCTGTTCCTCCAACAATTCAAAACCCTTGCGCACACTTCGGGCTGCTGCCAGAATTTTAATAATATCCGCACCATTGGATTTGTAATTCTCCCCCACTGTTCGCATAGCCGGAGTCATGGCCTCTTCCACAATCCGCCCTGCAGGAATATGCTGCTTCAATGCCTCCCTCACCAACTTCTCTGTCTCCCCCGGATGTCCGTCTTCAATTGTTTTTCTTAACTGTTCCAGTACTGTCATATCCTCAAGCCACCCTTAATACCTTCTGCCAAAAATCCTCCGCCCTGCGACGAAGGATTTTTTGTTTTTTCAAACACGCTCTGCGCTTTCAATATCTGTATTTTATCATAGCTCACTGTTATTTACAACGAAAACTGACTTCCCCTTCCGCAACCTCCACAGAGAATGTTACTGTTCACTCCGTTCTCAGTAACACGCTTCGCTACACCAAATAACTGCTCCGCAGAGGACTTACCTGATTCGGCTAAAATGTTATTCCAGAAGGTAACAGCTCGTATAAGCAATCGTACAATCCCCATAATAATACTGTAGATCATTGGCCTGGCAGACCTGTGTTACCAGCATCCCGTAAGCCTCCATCGATGAGAAAGCCTGTTTCGGAAACCTGCATGGAGCATCCGGATAAGTACAGACCTTACATTTCATACAGCATCCCGCACCAATCGCCAGCATATCCGGATAAATCTCCCGAAGTTTCTTCTCAAATTTCACAAAATACTCCTTATGTCTGGCTTCCGTTTCCATCATTCCCTCGCCATCAAAAACATCCTCCAATTCACCAACTGTCTGAACAATAATCCCATACTTATACTGCCGGACTTTCGCTTCACATTCCTCAAGAGAGCCACATCCCGGAGGACAGCTCCAGCACTTATCATACTTATGACAAGTATCTGCTGCACACATCTGTCGAACCTCCGGCTTCAGCTCAATCGTATCACAATCCAGCAACACCACATGCGAAAACCCCTGCTCCATTCCCATTTGCTCTATTTTTTTTATATCCATAATCTAACCCCTTACTCTCTTGTATAATCTATAGCAACCTCATCAGGCAGATAAAATTATCCTCTTCGCGCCTCAGTTCTGCACCGAATAACTGCTCCGCAGTTTATCAGAAGAAATCTGCACTTCTCAATAATTCAATCAGGCTGATAAAATCATTCACCTGTCTCAAATCCCAGTTCATCAATAAAATGATCCTGAAAATCAGCCGAAGCAGCCAGTTCAACGAATTCAATCTTTCTCACCAGCTCATCCATCTCCAGCATTTCCTTCTCATTCACAAGTGCGATCTTCGCACCCTCACCAGCAGCGTTTCCCACTGGTTTCACTTTCTTCACAAGCGTTGCCGGAAGCAAGCCAATCTTCCCGGCACTGACCGGATCCATATAGTTGCCAAAAGCACCTGCAATATATACCGAACAGATATCATCTTCTGTAATTCCAAGCCGCTCCATAAGCATCTGAATTCCCGCTGCAATCGCAGCTTTCGCAAGCTGAACCTCTCCGAGATCCTTCTGAGTCAGATAAACCCCTCTCTCATTACCGCCCCGCTCTGGCGGTACCAGAATAAACACACCTTGCTTCTCCTGTTCGCTTCTCAGCACACCATTCTCATCCAGCATTCCAGCATCCAGAAGACCCGCCACCAGATCGATCAATCCCGAACCACACAAACCAACCGCCGGCTTATTCCCAACAGTTGTATAGTTCCACTTCCCATCCTCATACTTCACATGATCCACAGCCCCGGCCGCGCCACGCATTCCACACTCAATCTTCGCACCCTCAAAAGCAGGCCCGGCCGCAGTAGAACAGGTCACCATCCGCTCCCTGTTTCCCAGAACCATCTCACCATTCGTTCCAATATCAATCATCAGAGAAATCTCTTCCTGCTGATCCTGCCTGATAGCCAGCAGACATCCACAGGTATCCGCTCCCACATATCCTGCAATATCCGAAAGCATGATCAACTCTGCACGCGCCTGCACAGCCAGACCATAATCCCCCGCATTCAGCACCAGCCTCTCACTCACAGCCGGAGTATAGGGCGCATGTACCAGCGAAGCCGGAGAAATCCCCAGAAACAGATGATGCATACAGGTATTTCCCACAACACACACCTGAAAAACATCCTCTCTCCTTATCCCTGCATCCTCTGCCAGACTTCCCAACATCTCATTAACCGCTTTCCGAACACACATACTTAACGCTTCTGTTCCATGCTCCAGCGCATAATTCGCCCGCATGATCACATCCGCACCATACTGCGCCTGCGGATTCATCCTGCTCTCAACTGCCAGAGTCCTCCCATCCGCACCATCCAGCAAATACCCCGCAATGGTAGTCGTCCCAATATCAAACGCTGCCAGACACCTCCGACCAGCTTCCTTCCTCATTCCCAGAATCCGCCGTCTACTGTAAATCACATACCATTCATCAGAATCCCTGCGCATCCCATACAATTCACCCGCCAGCTTCAGATCCACCTCCATCTGCCCCGGCTCAACCTCACCATCTGTCTCCGCCAGCGTATCCAGCAGCCTCTGCCAGTCCGACCGCTTCTCCCCTGTTTTCGCCTTCTCCAACTCAACCTGAGCCATCCGTAGTCCCGGTTCAAACACAACTTCTCTGTTAAATCCATCCGTCAAAATCTTTTCATTGCCAACCCTGTCCAATGTCTCCACTACACAAGTCTCACCTTCACCAATCCGAATCTGACACGCCTTAACAACTTCACCATTAATCTTAACCAGACACTTCCCACATTTCCCCAGACCGCCACAAGGCGCATCCGGCCTCAGTCCTGCCTGAATCTCCGCCTCCAGTACCGATATCCCATCCTCCACCTCTATCTCAATATCCTCACGCACAAATTTAACCCAAGCCATAAAAACCTCCCACATATCCAATCCAATCATCACAACACCCAACAGCCAGCTCAGAAAAATATTTTATTTCATGTGCATTTGCAGGGGTCTTAGATATTCTTAGTTCTCAGAAATCTGCGTTATGAGCCGGCTGCATCACTGTCTGAGCGAAGTTTGCAACGGAGCGAGTTTGACAAGACGGCTCATGCCTTTAGCAGATTTCTGAGAGCTTAGAATATCTTAGACCCCGAAACCGCACATGAAATAAAATATTTTTCTGAGCGTCCCCTTTTTCCCATTATAACACACTCCAAAAAATCCCAAAATACACGAAAGGACCACTCCCCAGAGCAGTCCCCTCATAATATTTTCATGTTATACTAAACCCGCACAAGCAATCAGATCAGGCCGCCAACTTCTTAGCCAGTGAAGCCGCACTAGCCGCATCATCAGAATATCCGTCAGCACCAATTTCCTCAGCAAAAGCTTCTGTAATCGGCGCTCCGCCAACCATAACCTTAATATTACCTCTGAAATCCGCCGCATTCAACGCCTCAACAGTCTCCTTCAGAGCCGGCATAGTAGTAGTCAGCAGCGCAGAAAGAGCAATGATCTTAACATCCGGATTCTCTTTATAGCACTCAATAATCTTAGCCGCCGGAACATCAACTCCAAGATCGATCACCTCAAATCCGGCACTCTCGATCATCATGGCAACCAGATTCTTACCAATATCATGAAGGTCACCGGAAACCGTAGCAATGATAACCTTACCAAGTGCACCTGTAGAACCAGATGCCAGATGCGGTTTCAGAACCTCAACACCTTTCTTCATAGCACGAGCTGCAACCAGCATCTCCGGAACAAAGATCTCACCATTTTTGAATTTCTCACCAACTACAGACATCGCACTGATCATACCATCATTCAGAATCGCAACCGGATCATCACCCTCATCAATGGCTTCCTGTACAGCCGGTCCTACTAATTTCGCTTTCCCTTTTTCAACTAATTCCGCAACTTCATTTATCTTAGACATAATCAAATCCTCCTGTTATTTCTCAATTTCAGATTCCAACCACTTAATTCATTTACACAGTTTCTGCAGATTCAACCTACTTCTTCTTTGTTGTACCAATTAAGCCTTCTCTGTAAGCCCCTATATATTCCATACAATAATCATCCAGACCAAGTAATGCTTCTGTTGCATAAACCAGTCCAAGCATATCCTTATTTGTCGGATCCATAATTCCACTGTCCAGTCCTGCATTCATTGCCAGTACCAGGAACCCGTAATTAATCAGCTTACGAACCGGCAGATTAAAGGAAATATTACTGATTGCTGCCGTAATATGAATGGTCGGATACTGCTCACGTACACTTGTGATCGTCTCAATATTCGTTGCAATACCATCCTCAGAAGTACAAAGCATCTCAACCAGCGGATCAATGTGAATCCTGTCCGGAGCAATTCCGTACTCTTTCGCTTTCGCCATGATCTTGTCAAAAACTTTCAGACGATCTGCTGCACATTTCGGAATACCTGTATTGTCACTCAGCAGCGCAATTACCTGCCATCCCTCATTTCCCGGCTCAGCCATGATCGGGAAAATCGTATCAATCTTATGTCCCTCTCCTGATACAGAGTTAAAAATTCCAGGTTTCTTACAGAACTTATAAGCCTGTGCCAGAACATCCGGACTCGGGCTGTCAATTGAGATGGGAAGATCTGTAACCTCCTGGATACAGTCGATCATCCATTTCAATGTTTCCACTTCTTCCGCTTCCGGAACAGAAGCGCAACAGTCAATATAAGTAGCTCCGCTTTCCGCCTGAAGCTTTGCTCTTGCTTTAATAAATTCAGAGTCTCTTTTCGCAATCGCTTCTGCAACGATCGGGATAGAACCATTAATTTTCTCACCAATAATAATCATTTTCAAACACCTCCATAGCATCATCCTCTGCAACACCTGAGATCAGAACATAATCTGCCATGGAAGCCTTGTAGATTCAGATGCCTTAATGCCAAATTTCTCTTCATTCAGCTTGTCAATGGAATCACAGAGAGATTTATAAACACCCGGATAAACAGAACCAGGGCCACCCTGAGCGATACATGGAATAAAGTATTTGTTTCCACATTCTTCGCAGACACGACGTACCACTGCATCACAATTCTCATCTGTCCAGCCCTCAAAATCAACTGCACGATTTTCGATACCGCCCATGAAGCTGATCTTTCCGCCATATTTCCTGATCAGTTCCGGAAGATTATTGGTTTCCATACATCCCTGCCATACATCGATCCCCATCTCAATCATAGAAGGAACCAGTGTTGCTGCGTAACTGTCAGAATGATGGATAACCAGCTCAACGCCATGGCTGTGATAATATCCGTAAATTTCTTTATATGGCTCAAGTAAAAATTCATCAAACATTGCAGGACTCATAAATGTACTGTCCAGTCCACCCCAGTCATCATGATGGAATAATGCATCAGGATGAAGGTTGGAACAGATACCTTCAGCAAGTTCCAGTTCCCACTCTGTCAGATATTTGATCAGATCATGCATTTCATCCGGATTAGTAATATAATAAACCAACGCATTACTGATCTCACACAGATGATGAGTCTGCTCAAATAATCCCGGTGCAACGAAAGCTGCTTTAAATGCCTGTTCTCCGTCAACTGCATCATACTGAGCCTTCACCATATCCCACTGATCCTGGGTAAATTTCAAAGACGGTGCATGTACATAGTCTTTCCAGTCTTCAATATCCTTTACCACGATCTTGTCAGGAGTATGTACAGGAAAAGAACCCGGAACTCCTTTCGGAAAAGTATTGGTTACCCCCCATGCATTCACTACATTTTCCTGTCCGGGCTGAAGCAGCGGGTTTGTAAACATAAACGGATGAAAAAGAAGCTGCACTGCTTCATACTGATTAACAAATCTGTCAGGATTTCCGCCTTTTATAACTTCCAGCATATTCTGTTTCGGTGTTAACATATAATCTACCTCCTCATGCAATATGAAAATGCCCCCACATTCCCACATTGGTTTGTTTAATTTGTCGTTCTTTATCTCGTTTCTGATGATTTTATTGTAGCATTTATACAATCCAAAATATATAATCAGATATGCGGATTTTTCACGCCCGCATTCCTACAAATTGTATGAATGCATCTCAAGTATTGTGCCAACAGTAACCGGCAGCCATATAATAAATTTTAAAATCAACCGTAAATACACTTGTAACACAACTCTAAACACTGTATAATTTTGTACATACAGATATCAGATTTTAAAAATCATTTGTGCCTGCACAATAAGACTTTTAAACCTGATTTATCTAAACATGAAGAAATACGATTTATATAACAGATCAACAGATTCCGAATGTTTTACAGTAAATATTTAACAGGTGGTGAACGCAATGTTTTCAAAAAAATTATTAATACCTCTGCTATCGCTCAGCCTTCTTGTTACTCCTGCATACAGCAGTCATGCTGCTGAAAATGCAGAGGCCGCGGGAACATCCGTAGAAGGTCAGGGAATGCTTTCCCCTTCTTCATCTTCAGAGAGTTCTGAAAGCGTCTTTAACGGTTCCGGGGCAGGCACATCTTCAGAACCGGTCACAGATGAGAAACTGGAGACAATTTTAAAACAGGTTCAAAGTCAGCTTCCCGCTGAAAACGGAACCTGGGCTGTTTTCATATCCGATCTTGTAAACGGAACCGAGGGCAGTCTTAATGATCAGAAAATGCAGGCTGCAAGCCTGATCAAGCTCTATATCATGGGAGCTGTCTACGAGAATTATGATCAAATAACCGGACAATACGGCAGGGATTCTGTAGACTCCAATCTGTACTCCATGATCACAGTCAGCGATAACGATGCAGCCAATACCCTGACAACTTATCTTGGCGGCGGTGATTCCGCAGCAGGTATGCAGGCTGTCAACAGTTTCTGCCAGGCACATGGCTATGACCAGACTCACATGGGACGTATGCTCCTTGCCAGCAATGAGAATGATGATAACTACACATCTGTAGGAGACTGTGGTCATCTCCTGCAGGAGATTTATAAACAGGATACATCCGGCTACACCCATGCCGCTGATATGTTTAATCTGCTCAAGGCACAGACACGCTGTAACAAAATTCCCGCACAGCTTCCGGAAGGAGTCAAAACCGCAAATAAAACCGGAGAACTTGACAACGTGGAAAATGATGCCGGAATCATCTATGATTCCAAAAATGACGTAGTAATCGTATTTATGTCCCAGAATCTCTCAAGTGCCGGTTCCGCACAGAATACGATCGCTACCTTAAGCAGAACGATTTACGATTACTATAATTAAATAATGTACTCTCAGAGTACATAATAACCCAAAGGAGGGGTTCACTATGAAAAAAAGAAAAAATATTGCAATTCCCATGATTCTTGCAGCTACGATTGCTGCTGTATCTGTACCCTGCAGCTCACAGATCGTTATGGCATCTGACACTTATCAGGTAGGTGTAAGTAAAGGGTATCTGGCTCTGCGTTCCGCAAAAGCTTATGATTCCTCCAATGAGATCGGACAGCTGTATTCCGGCGATACAGTTCAGCTTATCGACACCAGCGATTCCCAGTACTGGTACGTTTACTCTCAGAAGTTAGGAAAAAACGGATATGTAAATAAAGATTATCTGATTGGCGGAACAACCACATATGCCACCAGAACAGTCAGTGTTGCTACCGGTTATCTGGCTCTGCGCTCTGCGAAGGCTTACGACTCTTCCAACGAGATCGGACAGTTATATTCCGGCGATACAGTTCAGCTTGTGGATACAACTGATGCACAGTACTGGTATGTTTACTCCCAGAAACTCTGCAAATATGGTTATGTAAATAAAGATTATTTATATTAATCTTTTTCGTAACACTATAAACAGTTACACTTCTTTACATTCACCATATACAACAAAACAGAAAGGACTCACAGTTATGAGCCCCAAACGACAGGTTAACCATAACATTCGTAAACACTTTAACACAATCATTTACAATATTTCACGCTACGCAGAAATTGCTCTTTCTATGGTAATTCTGCTGGTGATCGCACTGGCAGGCTTCCGGCTGATCATGGAGGTTGCAGATACTTCTGTTATGTCCATGGATACAGAATTTTTCAGCACTTTCCTTTCCCAGGCTTTGTCTCTGGTAGTAGGCGTGGAATTTGTAAAAATGCTCTGCCAGCATTCCGCACAGACAGTTGTTGAGGTTCTGATGTTTGCCACAGCACGTCAGATGGTAGTCGAACACCTCGGGCCAGCAGAAACTCTTCTTGGCGTACTCAGTATCGCAGTTCTGTTTGCGATCCGCAAATATCTTATGACAGACAACGATGACATGAATGCTCATAACTGTCCGAAGAATACTGAAGAAAATTAAAGAAAACAAAAAACTGCATATCAGATACGATCTGTAAATTCTACCGGTCGTATCTGATTATGCAGTTTCTTTTTATTTCCACATGCTGATAAACGGGCGTCTCAAAAAAAGTAATTTTATATGATATATTCTATAGTTATGGTTATCAGCATGATGGGCGCTTATTTAATAATTACCACTAAAGAACTTACTGTCCTTCGGCAGTTCATAGCCCTTGAAGTAAGAGCCAAAATCAACCTTCAGATAATTGCAGAGGTTGGCAAGCTCAACCATTGTGTTGTCATTTACAGGAATGCCATTCTCTCTGCGCTCTTTTTCTGCAAATACTTCCTTCTCACCATGAGTATAAATCTGCTCTGCGCCTTCTGCCTTTGGACTCTGACGAAGAGTTTCCAGATATTCGGAAAAATGTGCCCTGATATCATCTGCATTTCCGAAGATTGCGGGATCAATGGCAGCAAATCCATGGCAGATACCTGTCTTGTCTTTAAATGTACAGCATTTATCAGAAGTAACACCCATGGAAAAGATGGAGCTGAAAATCTCGCAGAGCATTCCATAACCGTAACCCTTATGACTTCCGTTTACCTCTTTATTACCACCAAGTGGCATGATTCCGCCGCCCTTCTTGGCAACAATATTGGCAAGTACATCCGGGGCATCTGTGCTTTCCTGACCATTTGCTCCCAGAGCCCAGCCCTGTGGAAGTGGTTTTCCCATCTTATTATACATTTCCAGTTTTCCTCTGGTAACTACTGTTGTGGAGCAGTCAAAAAGGAATGGATAAGGTTCTGCCGGCATTGCCACTGCAATGGGATTGGAACCAAGCATTGCTTTTCGTCCAAAGGTAGGTACCATGATTGCCTCCGAGTTGGTACATGCCATACCAAGTAAGCCCTGTTTGGAAGCCATTTCCGCATAATATCCTGCAATACCGAAATGATTGGAATTTCTTACTGAAACAAAACCAACCCCTGTTTTTTTCGCTTTCTCAATTGCTTTCTCCATTGCAAAATGGGAAATCAGCTGTCCCATACCGTCATGTCCGTCGATCACTGCTGATACAGGTGTCTCAAATACAACCTCAGGTTTCGCATCCGGATGGATGGTTCCCTTCTCAATTCCTTTATCATATCTTACCATTCTCTGCATTCCATGGCTTTCAATCCCGTACAGATCTGCGGTAAGCAAAACATCCTTGATGATATTCGTCTCTTCTTCATTAAAACCAAATTTACGAAATACGTCGTGGCAAAAAGTATTTAATGTGTCATAACTCCATTTTACATATCCCATAACTGTAAAATCCCTCCATTCAAGTATTACTCATTTCGTTTTTTGGTATTACCAATTTGTCAAGCTGATTATACCACTCTCATTTTCAAAGTGCAATACGTTTTTTATTTTTTTCAGTATTTCTTATGTTACTGTATTACTGTTCCCTGGTAATATCCCGAGGCATGCAAGCCAAAATGTTACCGTCCACTCCGTTCACAGTAACATTCATTCCAGATTGCCTGTAGCAATTGGACATCTTCTCTTGTTTTTCTAAAACTGCCGTAATATACTATGTACAGGCAATCCTGCCTGCAGGATTGCCTGCTCATTTAATAAATAATAGATTACTGCTCACTTCCGCACCTGTAATATATTTCACAGAACAACTCTGCGGCGGCAGTAACAGAAAAGGAACATTACTATGATTCAGGATATCGCACCACACACTTACCACAACGAATACAAACCTTCTGCCCCGGATAAGAACAGTTTTATCCTTGCCTACGAAAAAGGCAGTATTCTTCTTCCACATCAGGAACGGGAAGCAGATATTTATTTTCCACGTTTTCAGGATCTGGAGGAAAAAGTTTCAGATCTCTACAGCAAGTATATTTATCTGTTTTCTATCGATGATCAGCGTTTCTATCTGATCCCGGAATTGGATACCACCCTTCTTCCAGATTACGAATTCCAGGATGTACGGATTCTTCGGACAGCCCGGCCACAGCATCTGGCATTTGCAGGAGTTACAGGACATCAGCTTTTCCAGTGGTACAGCAAGCGCCGGTTCTGCGGCTGCTGTGGAAAACCAATGCTGCACAGCCAAAAAGAACGTATGATGGAATGCCCTTCCTGCGGCAATCAGGAGTACCCTGTCCTGTGTCCTGCAGTAATCGTAGGAATCACAAACGGAGATAAAATCATTCTTTCCAAATATGAGGGCCGCAGATTTAAGCGTTACGCCCTTATCGCAGGCTTTGCAGAAATCGGAGAAACCATTGAAGAAACTGTTCACAGAGAAGTAATGGAGGAAGTTGGCCTTAAGGTAAAAAATCTCCGCTATTACAAAAGCCAGCCATGGTCCTTCAGCGGTACCCTGCTTTTCGGATTCTTCTGTGATGTGGACGGCGATGATACCCTGACCGTTGACCATGAAGAGCTCTCCATGGCACAGTGGGTAGAACGTGACAAAATCCCGGATCAGGGCAATAATATCAGCCTGACCAA
>ERZ773248.2327-NODE-2327-length-11690-cov-2.910615_pt1 | contig 11690 bp, 10 predicted proteins | sample MGYA00580518_ERZ773248 | MGnify/ENA primary metagenome ERZ773248 (study PRJEB29015, sample SAMEA2737762) | human gut metagenome | biome: human gut; feature: human-associated habitat; material: faeces | place: China | collected 2012 ...
CGGCAACTAAAGTACCGTGCCGGACAATGAAAACCGCCCGGTTTTACCTATTTTATAGCCGTTTTTTGCAGAAAATAATCGAGTGATTTGCAGAGGTGGGAATAGCTGTTTCATGAAAAGGCGCCTGTCTTTTGAAAGTGAATGTCGGTTTTTATATTTATAAAAAACACTAATTTAACGGGGTAATGTACTTTTTAAGCTGCATCTCCGTTAGATTAGTGTTATTTTTGTAAACGATATCGTGATATGGTAAAAGAAGGATTAATGAAGAAGTTGCTTGTATTATCTTTGGTATTCGCTTGTATGACAGGAAATGCACAAGTTTCGGCCGATTCGGTAGTGATGACGGTAGCCGGAAAGCAGATCCCGTTGGATGAATTTATTTTTATTGCACAAAAGAATAGCGAAGTTAATTTGTCTGACCGTAAATCCGTGAATGCATACGTGGAGTTGTTTAAGAACTTCAAGCTGAAAGTGGCGGAAGCGGAAGATTTGGGACTGGACAAGACGAAAGCGTTCAAAGATGAATTGGATAGCTATCGGGCTCAATTGACTTCAAGTTATCTGTCGGATAAGGATGGAGAGGAAGCTGCTGTACGTGCCGTATATGACCGGTATGGAGAAGTGCTGGAATTGAGTCATATTCTGTTCCGCTTGCCGCAACGTACATTATCGAAAGATACGGTTCCGGTATATCAGAAAGCGATCGAGGCCTATGAGCGTATTCAAGCGGGAGAGGATTTTGCCGCTGTCGGCAAAGAACTGAAAGATGCCGATAAGGAAAATGTCGGCTATGAATATGTACACTGTTTGCTGCCGATGCAGACGGTTAAAGCCTTTGAGAATGTCGCTTATTCGTTGCCCGTCGGTTCCGTCTCTCTGCCAGTTCGGACGACTATGGGCTTCCATATCATAAAAATACACAGTCGCAGGCGAAATCCGGGGCTGGTACGTGTAGCGCATGTCCTGATCCCGTTTGAGAAAGATTCGGTGAAGTTTGGAGAGGCTGAAACATTGGCTCGTGCGGAAGAAGTTTATCGGAAAGCGAAGGATGGTGCTGACTTTGCCATGTTGGCAAAAGAATACTCGTCTGATGCCGGTTCAGCCAAGCGGGGAGGAGAGTTGCCAGCTTTTGGTGTCGGCGAGATGGTGGAGCCGTTCGAAGTGGCTGCTTTCGCTTTGAACACTCCGGGGGAATTGTCCCGACCGGTGAAAACTCGTTTTGGTTATCACCTTATAAAGTTGATCGAGAAGAAAGGTATTCCTTCTTTCGATGATAAGAAGAAGGCCTGGTCTCGCCAGATGGCGCAGGGAGAACGGAATTTCGAATATTACGGTGCGTTTGATGAACGGATGAAAAAAGAGTATGGGTATTGCTTCTATCCCGAGGCTTATGCCGAACTACAAGCTTTGTGCAACGACTATTTTCCGTCCGATCCTGCTTTCTACGAGAAGGCGAAAGACATGAACAAGACTTTGTTTCATCTGAATGGCACGGATTTTCCCCAAAGTGAGTTCGCTTATTATATCCAGCGCTGTCCGTTCTCTACGAAATCGTATGCGGGAGATTTCATGCAGGAGGTTTACGATCTTTTTATCCGAGATATCGTAACTACTGCCGAACGTAAGAATCTGACTACGAAACATCCTGAGTTCGATCTTCTTATGAAAGAGTATCGGGATGGCATCTTGCTGTTCGACATCAGCAATAAGGAAGTTTGGAACAAGCCGATGGACCAGCAAGCCAAGGCGGAAGCCGAGTGGATCGAACAGCTGAACCGGAAATACCCGGTGACGATAAACTGGAAGCTGGTGAAGAAAGTGAGTAAAATGACAAAGAAATAATAAAGAGAAAGTTATATGAGATATTGCTTCATTTTTATAGCATTCGTATCTTTGCTGTGTTCTTGTAAGGGAACGCAGCCTGTGGATGATGCGGATGTGTTGGTAAAAGTGAAGGACCGGACTTTGAGACGTTCGGAGATAAAACAGCAGATCCCGCGCGGATTGTCCTCGGCTGACAGTATGTTGCTTGCCGAAAGTTTGGAAAGGAAGTGGGTGAAAGATGCATTGGTCTACGATGTGGCCTTGCGCAACTTGGAGGGAGAAGATAAGGCGGAAGTGGATAAGCTGGTGGAGGAATATCGTCATTCGCTGATCCGCTATCGGTATCAGGAACAGTTGATAAAAGAAAGGCTTTCTTCCGAGTTTCAGGAAAGCGACATGCTGAGTTATTACGAAGAAAACCAGAAAAAATTTGTCTTGGACAAGGCTTTGGTGAAAGGTCTCTTCCTGAAGATCCCGGTGGATGCCCCCGGCCTCGTTGATGTAAAGGGATGGTATAGGTCGACTTCTGAGGCTTCTTTAGAAAAAATTGAGAAGTATAGTGTACAGAATGCCAGTATTTATGACTACTTTTACGACAAATGGGTGGACTTTGACCAGGTGATGGACAATATTCCGGTGCATGTGTCGAATGCGAACGACTTCTTGAGGGCAAACAAGTTTGTCGAAGTTTCGGATAGTACATATTGCTATCTGTTGAATATTAAGGAATATCTGCCTGCGGGAAGTGTGGCGCCATACGACTATGCCAGTGCGCAGATCGTGGAGATGCTGACAAATCGGCGTAAGGTGGAATTTTTGAAGAAATTTGAAGAAGAATTATATAATGATGCAGTCAGGAGCGGTGACGTCAAGTTTTATACGGAACCGTGATTGGTAGCTTATAGAGAAGTACATGATGAAAAAGATTTTGACAGTATTCATTCTTGCCTGTTTATCTTGTGTGGTGTATGCCCAGGATAATGTGATCGATGAAATCGTGTGGGTGGTGGGAGATGATGCAATTTTGCGTTCGGACATCGAAAGCCAGCGTTTATATCTGCAAAACGAGGGACAGCGTTTTGACGGTGACCCTTATTGCGTGCTCCCCGAACAGATGGCAATACAGAAGCTGTTTCTGAACCAAGCGAAGATCGATAGTGTGGAAGTGAGTGAAAACCAGGTGATCCAGGAGACGGATCGTTGGATCAATTTCGCAATCAACCAGATGGGATCTAAGGAAAAGCTGGAGGAATATTTCGGTAAAAAGATTTCCCAACTGAAGGACGAACGTAAGGAAATGATCATGGAGCAACAGACTGTGGAACAGATGAAGCGCCAGCTGATCGGTGAAATCAAGTTGACACCCTCCGAAGTCCGTAAGTATTACAGCCAGTTGTCCAAAGACAGTCTGCCTAATATCCCGACAACTGTCGAGGTGCAGATTATCACGATGGAACCGAAGATCCCGTTTGAGGAGACGGATGCTATCAAGGCGCGTCTTCGCCAGTTTACCGATGATATCAACAGCGGGAAATATGAATTTTCGACATTGGCCCGTCTGTATTCGGAAGATCCGGAATCAGCCAAAAGGGGCGGTGAACTGGGTTTTTTGGGTAAGACAAGTTTGTTGCCCGAATTCGCTAACGTCGCTTTTAACTTGAAGGATCCGAAGAAGATTTCCCAGATCGTGCAGACTGAATATGGCTATCATATTATCCAATTGATCGAAAAGCGTGGCGACCGTATCAACTGCCGCCATATCTTGTTGAAGCCGAAAGTTTCGGACAAGGAGTTGAACGAGTGTATGACACGTATGGATTCGTTTTATATCGCCTTAACGGCAAAGAAATTTACATTTGAAGAAGCGGCAACTTTTATCTCTGCAGACAAGGATACGAGAAATAACAAAGGTTTGATGGTGAACCAGAACTTTGAAAGTGACAACCACAGCACTCCGAAATTCGAGATGGCCGAACTGCCACAGGAAATCGGTAAGATGGTTTATACGATGCAGGTGGGAGATATCTCCAAACCTTTCACTATGATCAACGATAAGCAGAAAGAAGTTGTTGCTATTGTAAAACTGAAAGCCAGAGTGGACCAGCATAAGGCAAATATATCGGATGACTATCAGGCTTTGAAGTCGATTGTCGAATCTCGGAAACGCGAAGAGCTGCTGCATGACTGGATCATTAAGAAGCAGAAAAGCACATATGTGCGTATCAGCGACGGCTGGCGTAATTGTGATTTCCAGTATCCCGGCTGGATTAAAGAATGAGGACTGTAAATAAATTTATTTTCACAGGTCTGTTTTTTGTGTTGGCGGTCTGTGCCTTTGCACAGGCCCAAGATAGTATTGTGCATGCAGATACTACTGTTATTACCGCACAAGATGTGACAGTCGTCCCGCCGGACAGCTTGAAGGCAGCCGATAGTTTGCAGGTTATGACGGATACTGTCCCGCCCAAAAAGACGAAGGTATACCTGATCCATTCCAATACGCTATCTTTCGATAAGGCTGTAAAGCCGGATGCGCAGATATTGAACGGCGATGTATGTTTCCGGCATGACAGTTCATATATGTATTGCGACAGCGCTTACTTTTTCGAGCAGACCAATTCGCTCGAAGCTTTCAGTAATGTCCGGATGGAGCAGGGAGACACCTTGTTCGTCTACGGAGATTATCTTTTTTATGACGGAAACACGCAGGTGGCTTATCTGCGCGAGAATGTCCGGATGGAGAACGGGCAGGTGACGCTCTTTACGGATAGCCTCAATTATGAACGTATTCCGAATATCGGATACTATTTTGAAGGTGGGCTAATTGTAGATTCTCTGAATCAACTATCTTCTTTTTACGGACAATATTCTCCGGAGACGAAGTTGGCGGTGTTCAATGACAGCGTGCAGGTTGAGAACCCTGACTTCACATTGTATTCCGATACTTTGCATTATGACACAGAATCCAAGGTAGCTACCATCCTGGGGCCGTCTGTCATTGTTTCGGACAGTGGCACGATCCATACTTCAAGAGGATGGTATGATACGGTGAACAACACATCCCTTTTGCTTGATCAATCCCAGGTTGAATCGGGTGAGAAGATCTTGATCGGTGACTCTATCTTTTATAATCGGGATACGGGTATGGGAGAGGTCTATGGGAATATGAGCCTGATTGATACGGCCCAGCATGTGACGCTGCAAGGCGAATATGGTTATTATAATGAACAGACCGGATATGCTTTTGCAACCGACAGTGCCCGCTTCCTTGAGTATTCGCAAGGCGATACGTTGTTCTTGCATGCCGATACGTTGCAGATGGTGACGGTCGATTCCGTCTACCGGGAGATCAAGGCCTATTACGGCGTACGTTTCTATCGGATCGATATGCAAGGCGTATGTGACTCCATGCAGTTCAATACGCGCGATTCTGTATTATATATGTATACGGAACCGGTTCTCTGGAATGAACAATATCAACTGTATGGCGATACGATCGCGATTTATATGAATGATAGTACGATCGAATATGCCCATGTGATCCAGTTTGCTTTTGCGGCACAGCATGTCGACTCGAGTTACTATAACCAGTTGAAGGGGAACGACCTGAAAGCCTATTTTGAGGGACAAGCCGTTCATCAGATCGATGTGGCGGGAAATGCCGAGTCTATTTTTTATCCATTGGAAAAGGATGGGGCGAAGGTCGGGATGAATGAGACCAAGAGTGGGTTCTTGACGATCTGGGTGAAAGACAATAAACTGGATAAATTGAAAATCTGGCCGAGTCCGGTCGGCAGCATGACTCCTATTCCGGATCTGAAACCCGATCAAAAGATGTTGAAAGATTTTTATTGGTTCGACTATCTGCGTCCGAAGAATAGGGATGACATTTACGAGGTGGTGAAAAGAAAAGCGACGGAATCACCCAAGAGAAGCAATAAATTTGTACATTAGCAAAGAATTTTTCAAATAATAAAAGACTATGGCATTATTCTCATTTTATAATGTGCGGAAGCCTCGGCAGTTCGATCATAAGCCAATCTATTGGGATCCTCATAAGGAGGCGATGGAAGATCGCATCCGCAAAGTGAAGCGTGAGATTGGCATGGAAGAAGAATTGTCGATTGATGATTATAAAGCCGAAATCAAAGGTAGCTTTGTCGAAGGCACTTCTCATCTGAAAAAGAGCCGTGATAACGGGCATGATTCCCGGAGTCGGACATATAAGAACATGAAGTTGTTATTGGCTGCTGCTATTTTGGGTGGTATATTTTGGTACTTGTTTATGTAATGAGTGATATAATTCATTTACTTCCTGACAGTATTGCCAATCAGATAGCGGCGGGCGAGGTTATCCAGCGTCCTGCCTCTGTCGTAAAGGAGTTGGTAGAAAATGCGGTGGATGCCGGTGCCGGACACATTCAGGTGAATATAAAGGACGCCGGTCGTACATTGGTCCAAGTGATCGATGATGGAAAAGGTATGTCTGAGACTGACGCCCGCATGGCTTTTGAACGGCATGCAACTTCGAAAATTTCTACTGCGGACGATCTTTTTTCTCTTCATACGATGGGATTTCGTGGCGAGGCGCTTGCTTCGATAGTGGCGGTTTCACAAGTAGAGCTTCGTACCCGCCTGAAAGGAGCCGAACTGGGGACGCATCTTGTATTTTCGGGTTCAGAATTAGAGAGTGTCGAACCGGATGCCTGTACCGAGGGAAGTATTTTTTCAGTGAAGAACCTCTTCTTTAATGTTCCGGCACGTCGAAAGTTTCTGAAATCGAATGAGACGGAGTTCCGGAATATCATCAATGAGTTCGAACGGATTGCCTTGGTCAATTCGCAGGTCGCTTTGTCTCTTTACCATAACGATACGGAGATATTCAACCTGCCTGAGTCCGGTTTGAGGCAACGTATTGTTAATGTATATGGAAAAACGCTGAACCAGAAGCTCCTTTCTGTGGATGCGCAAAGTTCGCTAGTGACGATCTCCGGCTTTGTGGGACGGCCTGATTCGGCAAAGAAGAGGGGGGCTTTGCAGTATTTCTTTGTAAACGGACGTTTTATGAAGCATCCGTATTTTCACAAAGCGGTCATGCAGGCTTACGAACAACTGATCCCGGCAGGTGAGCAGCCGAACTACTTTATCTACTTTACGCTTGATCCGGCAACGATAGATGTCAATATTCATCCGACCAAGACGGAGATCAAGTTTGAAAACGAACAGCCGATCTGGCAAATCCTGATGGCCGCGACTCGTGAAGCGCTGGCCAAGTCCAGTGCGATCCCGACTATTGATTTCGATGTGGAAGACGCTATCGATATTCCTGTGTATAATCCCGTGAAGGAAGCGGCACCTTATAAAGCTCCCCGTGTGCAGGTGAATTCCGGGTATAATCCTTTTGAAACCTCTTCCTATAAGAAACCGGAATTCGACTGGTCCAAGCTTTATAATGATTTCGAGGGTGACCGGAACGCTATACGACAGGGGGCGGAATTAACCGGATCTTTCTTGGCTCCGGATATTTCCGAGCCAACTATTGAGGCTGACGAAGTGGCTGTTCAGGACACTTCGGGCAGTTTGTTCAACGATGTGTCCAACCCTTGTTATCAGTATAAAGGAAAATATATCATAACTTCTTTGAAGTCAGGTTTGGCTTTGATCGATCAACACCGTGCCCATGTCCGTATCCTGTTCGACCAGTACATTACAAACATCAGGCAGCAGCGAGGTGCTTCCCAGCAAGTCCTTTTCCCTGAGATTGTCGAGTTTACCGCTGGCGAGGCTACGGTCTTGCCGACCTTGCTCGAAGATATGCGTTTTATCGGTTTTGATCTGACGAACCTGGGAAATAACAGCTACGCTATCAATGGACTTCCTGCCGGTGTGGAGAATCTTGATCCGGTATCTTTGATTCGGAATATGGTGGATCGTGTGATCGATACCGGTTGCGAAGTACATGAGGAGATCTGTGACTCGTTGGCACTTTCTCTGGCAAAAGCGGCTGCTATCCGTCCGGGAAAGATCCTGTCTGGTGAAGAGATGGACAACTTGCTCGCTTCTCTTTTCTCCTGCCAGGAGTCGAATCTTACTCCTGATGGAAAAACCATTATTTCGAAATTGACGGACGAGGAATTGGAGAAACGTTTCAAATAATCGACTGAAGGGGGATCGATACTCTTCTAACAGCCGTTCGTTTTTGATCCGATAAGCATCAAATGTGAATCCAGTGGGCATCGATTCTTTATCCGATACCTACTGGATTTCGTATAAAAGAGGTCGGTTGTTCTGGGTTAACGGAGTTTGTAAGAGAAATAATAGTTAATTATTTATAAATGAATAAAAGCGACCTCTTGTGAAACGGGAACAAATGCGTACCTTTGCAGCGTTTTAGCGCGAAGTGTGCGAAAAAGAAGGCGCAACTTATTGATAGTCCGAAAAGAATGTGTACCTTTGCAGCTCAAAATTGAAGAAATAGATAATTATAATAATAACACATTCAAAGTTTAAAAAAGAAAAGAAATGCCTACAATTCAGCAATTAGTTAGAAAAGGAAGGGAAACTTTGGTGGAAAAGGGTAAATCACCCGCATTGGATTCATGTCCGCAGAGACGTGGCGTTTGCGTTCGTGTTTATACTACAACTCCGAAGAAACCTAACTCTGCAATGCGTAAAGTAGCGAGAGTTCGTTTGACAAATGGAAAAGAAGTAAACTCTTACATTCCGGGAGAAGGACACAATCTGCAGGAACACTCAATCGTGTTGGTTCGTGGTGGTCGTGTTAAGGACCTTCCTGGTGTACGTTATCACATTGTACGTGGAACCTTGGATACTGCAGGCGTAAACGGACGTACTCAGAGACGTTCCAAATACGGCGCTAAACGTCCGAAACCGGGGCAGGCAGCAGCTGCAGCTAAAGGAAAGAAGAAGTAATTAGTTACATCCCTTCAAACTGAGAATTTAAATTTAAGTATTAAAGCTGGTTTGAGTTATTTGGATAGGCTATAGGTTGAGTAAATGGTTCAGCGGAACCGTTGAAGACGTATTAAAGGCAACCAAGAAACAAGAACGAAATTTTTGAAAACAAAATGAGAAAAGCAAAACCAAAGAAAAGACAGATCCTCCCGGATCCTGTTTTCGGTGATGTTAAGGTTACGAGATTCGTTAACCATTTGATGTATGATGGCAAGAAGAATACAGCCTTCGAAATTTTCTATTCCGCTTTGGAAACAGTTAAGGCCAAAATGCCTAACGAAGAAAAGTCCGCTCTCGAAATTTGGAAAGCTGCACTCGACAACATTACTCCTCAAGTCGAAGTGAAATCTCGCCGTGTTGGTGGTGCTACTTTCCAAGTACCTACTGAAATTCGCCCCGATCGTAAAGAATCGATTTCAATGAAGAACCTCATCATCTTCGCACGTAAACGTGGTGGTAAGACTATGGCTGATAAGCTGTCTGCAGAGATTGTAGATGCTTTCAATAACCAGGGCGGAGCATTCAAGAGAAAAGAAGATATGCACCGTATGGCCGAAGCTAACCGTGCATTCGCTCACTTCAGATTTTAATTATAAAGGCTAAGAAAGAATATGGCAAACGATAAACAATTAATGTTTACAAGAAACATCGGTATCATGGCTCACATCGATGCTGGTAAAACAACTACTTCTGAACGTATCTTGTTTTACACCGGTCTGACCCATAAGATCGGTGAAACGCATGATGGTACTGCTACGATGGACTGGATGGCCCAGGAGCAGGAACGCGGTATTACAATCACATCTGCTGCAACGACTACTTTCTGGAACTATTTGGGTAACAAATATAAGATCAACTTGATTGATACTCCGGGACACGTGGACTTTACAGTAGAAGTTGAGCGTTCTCTTCGTGTACTGGATGGTGCTGTTGCTACTTTCTGTGCTGTAGGTGGTGTGGAGCCGCAGTCTGAAACTGTATGGCGTCAGGCTGATAAATATAATGTACCTCGTATCGGTTATGTAAACAAGATGGACCGTTCAGGTGCAAACTACTATGAAGTAGTTCGCCAGGTTAAGGAAGTATTGGGCGCTCATCCGTGTCCTATCCAGATTCCTATCGGTGCTGAAGAAACGTTCAAAGGTATCGTCGACCTGATCAAGATGAAGGCCATCTATTGGCATGACGAATCGATGGGAGCCGACTATAGCATAGAAGAAATCCCGGCAGATCTTCAGGCTGAAGCTGAAGAATGGCGTGACAAGATGCTTGAAGCTTTGGCAGAATGTGACGACGCGATCATGGAAAAATACTTCGATGATCCTTCGACTATCACAGAAGAAGAGATTCACACGGCTATCCGTAAGGGAACATTGGCTATGCAGATCAACCCGATGACTTGCGGATCTTCATTCAAGAACAAAGGTGTTCAGACGTTATTGGATGCAGTTTGTGCTTATTTGCCGTCTCCTGAAGATACGGAAGCTATTGAAGGTACGGATCCGAGTGATCCTGAAAAAGTCGTTGTTTGAGGAACCGATGGCTGCTTTGGCATTCAAGATCGCTACCGACCCATATGTAGGCCGCCTTTGTTTCTTCCGTGTTTATTCAGGTTCGATCAACGCCGGTTCTTATGTCTTGAATACGCGTTCTGGCAAAAAAGAACGTATCTCTCGTTTGTTCCAGATGCACTCTAACAAGCAAAATCCGATGGAAACGATCGGTTGCGGTGATATTGGTGCAGGTGTAGGTTTCAAGGATATCCGTACTGGGGATACGCTGTGTGACGAAAACGCTCCGATCACATTGGAATCTATGGACTTCCCTGATCCGGTTATCGGTATCGCTGTGGAACCGAAGACACAGAAGGATTTGGATAAACTGGGCATGGGCTTGGCTAAGTTGGCCGAAGAAGACCCGACGTTCACGGTTCAGACTAACGAAGAAACAGGACAGACTGTCATCAGCGGTATGGGTGAGCTTCACTTGGATATTATTATTGACCGTCTGAGACGCGAATTCAAAGTCGAATGTAATCAGGGTAAGCCTCAGGTAACTTACAAAGAAGCTATCACCAAATCTGTCGAACTTCGTGAAGTTTACAAGAAGCAGTCTGGTGGTCGTGGTAAGTTTGCCGATATCATTGTCCGTATCGAACCGGCAGATGAAGGCTTTGAAGGAAGTTTGCAGTTCATCGATGAAGTGAAGGGTGGTAACGTTCCCAAGGAATTTATCCCGTCAGTTCAGAAAGGTTTCGAGAAGGCTATGAAGAACGGTGTATTGGCAGGTTATCCGTTGGATCAACTGAAAGTTACTTTGATCGATGGTTCTTTCCACCCGGTTGACTCTGACCAGTTGTCTTTCGAAATCGCAGCTATCCAGGCATTCAAGAACGCTTCTGAAAAGGCAGGTCCTGCTTTGATGGAACCGATCATGCAGATGGAAGTGGTTACTCCGGAAGAAAGTATGGGTGATGTAATCGGCGACTTGAACAAGCGTCGTGGACAAGTTGAAGGTATGGAAACAAGTCGTACAGGTGCTCGTATTGTAAAAGCAAAAGTTCCTTTGGCTGAAACATTCGGCTATGTAACAGCTTTGCGTACTATCACTTCAGGTCGTGCAACTTCTTCAATGCAGTTCTCGCACTATGCTCAAGTATCTTCTTCTATCGCTAAGCAGGTATTGACAGAAGTACAGGGTCGTGCTGATTTGATCAAATAATTTAGAAACATATATATAGATATGAGCCAAAAGATCAGAATTAAATTAAAGTCTTACGATTATTCTCTGGTAGACAAGTCTGCCGAGAAGATCGTGAAGACGGTTAAGGCTACCGGTGCAGTTGTTAGCGGCCCGATACCTCTGCCTACGCCAAAGCGTATCTTTAC